>Ga0209571_1000115_pt1 | contig 182888 bp, 168 predicted proteins | sample EBPBio102011_DNA_FD_185866 | JGI IMG/M metagenome (GOLD analysis project Ga0209571, IMG submission 185866) | Wastewater treatment Type I Accumulibacter community from EBPR Bioreactor in Madison, WI, USA - Reactor 1_1/10/2011_ DNA (SPAdes)... | ecosystem: Engineered > Bioreactor > EBPR >...
TGCAGGTTGATGTTCAAAAGCGGGAAGGGAACCGAGCCATGCCGCGGCCTCTTCCTTGCGGACGACCTGGATCCTGTCGGTCTCCTTCCCGCTCACATCATAGACCAAAACCAAACACACAGGATCCCCGGGTCTGCGCCTTCGCTTCGCTGCGGCTCCGCCCGAGGATGACGAAAGTGGGGTGCGGCCTTATCTCCCCCGCAAGACGGTAGATAGAGCGCGGCTCATTCTGCGGCAGAGGCGAGAGCAAAGCAATCGGAGATCGATGAAGATTGGAAAACGGCGATCTACTGAGGCAAATCCTTGTGTTACTTCAAAATCGTCGGTATCAATTTGTAGTTGGTCGTTTTTTCTATTCGTCGACAAAAATTCTGCATCGCATACGAAGATTGGCGAGCGCGCCTAAATGCCTCATGTGTGCGCTTGTCGACAAACAACACATCAGCATATGCCGACAGGCAGGCTAGATGTCTGTCGTTCAGGTTGCTTCCGGACCGCCTTAGAGAAATCGGTTGGTGCTTCCTTATCTGCCTTGAGATCAAAGCCGATGGAATCCGGTCAAATGGTATCTTTTTCACGCTCGCAATTGGTATTTCTGGTGCAACAATGTGGGCCTGCTTCAAGAACTCGCCCCATTCCAGAATTTCGCCAACTGTTGCGTTATGCCAAATATCTTCTTCGAGAATGTGCATGCGCCTGAGCGCATCCAGCACAAACTCTCTAGCATTATTTTGTGGGAGCGATTGCCCCATTATTTCAACTTCCGCCATGAAGTTTGCTGCCGTTCCGCTAGCATCAGGGATTCGGTGATCGCCGTGTGCAACAAGATCTGATGCAATGCTCCCTTGCATAACGTCGAGTTGTCGCGTTAGGCGCCGGCCTGACCTAAGTCCGCCTTGGACCAGTCGGCGTATCGGCACATCTGCCATGTCTACCACTGAACTATCTGCAATGCCTGTTACTTGCATCGCTTGTTGTGCGCGATCAGCGAAGTAGGGTCTTAGAAGCATCCAGACTTCTGGCGTGGGACCTAACATTTCGGCTCCAGTGCCTACTCGTAGAAATCTTCTGAAAGCCTTTTGCGTGATGTCGAACTGAGCTGCGCTTGGATCGGAAAGTGCTGTGCGTAGTTCGCTGGCCAAGATTGTGGTAACTCCACTAATCGCACCTTCGTGTTCGCTGCCGACCCAAGCCAATATTTGTTGCCCCCAAAGGAACGTCAATCGACCTCTGGCGACAGACTGGTTGTCGTGCTGCAGCAATTCCTCGATGTGATCGAAAGTCAAGAATAGGACATATTGGTTGTCTGCCAGCCAAGTCTGAAATTTGCGAGCTTCTTCTCGTTCCTTTGCCTCGTCGGAATAATAGTCGCGAATCCAATCGCCAATTTGAGAGGTGTCCAGCGAAATAAACTTTGGAGTCAGCATTGCTTATTCTACCGCTTCTCAAACCTCCGTCACAAACCCGTCCAGCACCCGCTTTTGCCCGGCCTTGTCGAAGTCAATGGTGAGCTTGTTGCCCTCGATGGCAGCGACATTGCCATTGCCGAACTTCTGGTGGAACACCCGGTCGCCGACGGAGAAGCGGGAGGGTTCGGTGGCGACTGATTTGGCTACCAGTTCGCCCTCAATGGTTTTGCCCTTGACCGAGCCGCGGCCAGCGCCATAGCCGGAATCGGTCTCGCCATAGCCAATGCGTTCGACGCTGTGGCCCGAGCGCGAGCCCCAGTTGCGGTCGGTCGCCTCGGTGCGGTTTTGCTGCGCGCGTTTCCAGCCGGGGGTGGAATAGGTGTTGGAAAACGCGCCGGATTGCTCTGACGAGCCGCCACGTGCAGCGCCACCGACATTGTCAAAGCGCGATGCGCCATAGGGGTTCTGGCGGCCGGCCCCGCCGGAAAAGCCGCCGCGCCCGCCGGCAAACGAGCCGCCGCCATAACCGCCGTATCCGCCATAGGAATTGCCGGCTTCGGCCACCTCGACATGGTCTTCCGGCAGTTCGTCGATAAAGCGCGACGGGATGGTGGACTGCCACAGGCCGTGAATGCGGCGGTTGGAAACAAACCAGATGTGCAGGTTCTTCTTGGCGCGGGTGACGCCGACATAGGCGAGGCGGCGCTCTTCCTCCAGCCCCGACCGGCCGCCTTCGTCCAACGCGCGCTGATGCGGGAACAGGCCTTCTTCCCAGCCGGGCAGGAAGACGGTCTCGAACTCCAGACCTTTTGCCGAATGCAGGGTCATGATCGAGACGGCGTCGAGCTCGGCATTCTGCTCGGCGTCCATGACGAGAGCGACGTGCTCGAGGAATGAGCGCAGCGACTCGTAATCCTCCATCGAGCGGATCAGTTCTTTGAGGTTTTCCAGCCGGGTTGGCGCGTCGGCGGATTTGTCGGCCTTCCACATTTCGGTGTAGCCGCTCTCCTCCAGAATCGTCTCGGCCAGCTCGGTGTGCGGCGTGTTTTCGAGCATTTCCTGCCAGCGGCCGAAATTGGCGGTGAGCTCGCGCAGTGCGGCGCGGGGCTTTGGCTTCATCTCGTCGGATTCAGCCAGACGGGTGGCGGCCTCCAGCATCGGCACACCCATGCCGCGCGAGACGTCGTGAATCTGGCGCACCGCGCTTTCGCCGAGGCCGCGTTTTGGCACATTGACGATGCGCTCGAAGGCGAGATCGTCGGCCCCTTGCGCGACGACGCGGAAATAGGCCATCGCGTCGCGGATTTCCTGGCGCTCATAGAAGCGCGGGCCGCCGATGACGCGGTAGTTCAGGCCGAGCGTGACAAAGCGGTCTTCGAACTCGCGCATCTGGAACGAGGCGCGGACCAGGATCGCCATGTCGTTGAGATTGTGGCCGCGGCGCTGCGCCTGCTCGATCTCTTCGCCGACCGCGCGGGCTTCTTCTTCCGAATCCCAGGCGGCGTGGACGTTGACCTTCGCGTCTTCCGGGTCGGCATGTTCGGTGAACAGCGTCTTGCCCAGCCGCCCTTCATTGTGGGCGATCAAGTGCGAGGCCGCACCGAGAATGTGGGCGGTCGAGCGGTAATTGCGTTCCAGCCGGATGACGGCGGCGCCGGGAAAATCCTTCTCAAAACGAAGGATGTTGTCGACCTCGGCCCCGCGCCAGCCATAGATCGACTGGTCGTCATCGCCCACACAACAAATGTTGATTTTGTTTTCGCTCACGCTGTCGCCGCTGCGCGGCTCGCTCCGCGGGGGCGCGCCATTAGGCGCGGCGGCCGGTCGGCCTTGCGGACCTTCGGTCCGAAAATTACCCTCCCCTTGAGGGGGAGGGTCGGACCGCAGGTCCGGGGTGGGGTGGGCTTGGTGAGAACTCGATCCACCCCCACCCGCGCCGCGTTGCGGCGCGACCTCCCCCCTCAAGGGGGAGGTGGGGCGTCGAGCATCAGGCCGCTGCGCCAGCAGCCGCAGCCACATATATTGGGCGGTGTTGGTGTCCTGATATTCGTCGACGAGGATATATTTGAAGCGGCGGTGATATTCGGCCAGCACGTCGTGATGGTGGCGGAAAATGCGGATCGGGTGCAGCAGAAGATCGCCAAAATCGCACGCATTGAGCGTCGACAGCCGGGCCTGATAGCTTGCGTAGAGCTCGCGGCCCTTGCCATTGGCGAAACCGCGCGCGTCGCCTTCAGGAATGTCCTTTGGGCCGAGCCCCTTGTTCTTCCAGCCGTCGATGATCTGGGCGAACTGGCGGGCGGGCCAACGTTTGTCGTCGAGATTTTCGGCCTGCAGCAATTGCTTGATGAGCCGGATCTGGTCGTCGGTGTCGAGAATGGTGAAGCCGGATTTCAGTCCCGCAAGCTCGGCATGGCGGCGCAGGATCTTGACGCCGATCGAGTGGAACGTGCCGAGCCAGGGCATGCCTTCCATATTGGCTTCGCCGATCAGCGCACCGATGCGGTGCTTCATTTCGCGCGCCGCCTTGTTGGTGAAGGTGACGGCCAGGATCTGCGACGGGTAGGCGCGGCCGGTGGCGAGGATATGGGCGATGCGGGTGGTGAGCACACGCGTCTTGCCGGTGCCCGCACCTGCGAGCACCAGAACCGGGCCTTCGGTGGTTTCCACCGCGAGGCGCTGCTCGGGGTTCAGGCCCGACAGATAGTCCGGCACGTGCGAGCGGCTCGCGCCAAGCGCGCGCGCGGCAATGCCGCCGGGACGCGCAGAAGGCGAGCCGGCAGGCACGTCGAAGAAGGGCATGTCGTCCCCGTGGTCCGGGCCGTGGTCTGGCATACGAGGGGAATGTAGTGATTCGGACCTGAAAGGCCAGCTTCGTTTACGGTTTGTGCCCGGTTTGGGCGTTGGACAATTTTTCTTACGCAAGGGAAGGCAATATATGCTAATATGAAAAATCCCCAGCTTGTTAATGATCCGATCAAATTAAGCAAATTCTCCAAGAATATTGAACTAAATAAAATACCTTCGGTGTGGAATTTAATAAATATTCCGAATGGAGGGAGTGATGAAAGCGAAAATTCTCTTTCTTATTGCAGTCGTATTCACATTTACAACTTTCTCATATCAGAACTATGCGTTTGCAGAAAAAAAGACTGTAGATCAATTGCGAGATGAATGTTCTGCAAAAGGTGGTGAGTTTAGAAGATATTTGTACACAATGCATTGCACCTATAGTTGTAAGAAATCAGATGGCAGCACCGGCATTTGTACCACAAATTGTTCGATTGTCAGCGGAGAATGTAAGGAAGTAGGCAAGGTGAATACGTTTCCAGGACGAAAGGAAAGCATGAAGGAGAAACTTGGAAGTGGAATGATCGAGAAAGTTCAGTGATTGCGCTAATCTTGTATAAATCAGGAGGTTGAAATGAGATCTTTTGCACTTCTCGGAATTGTTGCATTTATGGTTTCAATAGGGCCGCTTGTGATCGAGTCGTCTGCAGCGACCAAACGGGAGATCATGGGCGCCTGCAAAATCCGTGAAGACAAGACCGGCGGAAAAGAAGCCTGCGATTGCAAGAGCAACTGGGAGACCGGCGAAACATCTTGTGTCACGCCTGAAGGGGTTACGTACATGTGTCCTATCGAAGGACAGTGCCTCGAAATCGAGCCGCCCAAAGTCAAGGGCGGCGTCAAAGGCGGCCTGATGAATAAGAACCGGCCGACCAAGGCCCAATAAAGACGAACATTCTTGCGATTTGCATGGATGTGAGGTTTCTGCTCACATCAGATATTGCTGTGGGTGGTTGCACCCCCGTTGGACGCGACCGCCAATGATGTTGAGCACCGACATCCGTTCTGTGCCGGACCCAGCCATTTCAGAATTTTTTCCATCAGAAAGCTGCCAGTTGTTGCGCTGATGCTATTGCTGAAATCGGCGAATGAGACCGGCTGGTCGCTTCACATTACTTTACATTCGCCATGAACGGCCGAAATGTCCGGCTTCTATTGTGCCCCGATGCAGCGATGAGGCTGACTAACAAGGAGCACGATCATGTCGAACCAGGACAACAACGAAACCAACATCAACCCGGAAGCCGCTGGCCCGACCATCGAGCACGATGCGAACGAAACCGCGCCGAAGCGCCGGTTCGGCATGACCTTCCTGGTGGGTGCGACCATCGCCGGCGCGATCGTGGTCGCCGCAGGCGCTGCAATCGCACAGGGTGGCATGGGCCACGGCAAGGGCATGATGGGCGGCTTTGCCGAACACCGTTTCGAGCGCATCATGGACAAGATCGACGCGACCGACGCGCAACAGGACAAGATCTGGCAGATTGTTGACCGCACGCGTTCCGATTTGAGGCCGGTTGGCCGCGAGTTCCGCGACAGCCGTGAGAAGGTGGCCGAACTGCTGGCTGCGCCGACGATTGACAAGGCGGCTGTCGAGAGCCTGCGGGCCGAGCGGATCGCGGCAATTGATGCGGCATCGAAGAAGGCGGTTGACGCGCTGGTGGAAGCAGCCGAAGTGCTTACGCCGGAACAGCGCGCGGAACTGGCCAAGGAAATCAAGGAACGCCGAGGCGATCGCCGCTAAACTGAGGATGAATGAGCATGGCGGACGAAATTCTGGTCATCGACGATGACGCGCGTCTCGCCGCCATGCTCGACGAATATCTGTCGGGCGCCGGCTTTGCAGTGAGCAAGGCCGGTACGGCTGGTCTTGGCGTCGAGGCGATCAGGCGGCGGCAGCCGCATGCGGTGATTCTCGACGTGATGCTGCCCGACTTCGACGGTTTTGAAGCGTGCCGCAAGATTCGCGCTTTTTCCGACGTTCCGATCCTGATGCTGACCGGCAAGGGCGAAGAGACCGACCGGATTGTCGGGCTGGAACTGGGGGCGGATGATTATCTGCCCAAACCGTTCAATCCGCGCGAGCTTCTGGCAAGACTGAAAGCAATCCTGCGGCGGCGTGGACCGGCGGGTGAGACAAGGCGGGTGCTGCGCTTTGGACGGCTGGAGATTGATCCAGGTTCGCGCGCTGTCAGGATCGACGGCGCAGAGCGAATGATGACAAGTTACCAGTTCGACATGCTGGTGGCGTTTGCCGAAAATGCCGGGCGTACCCTGTCGCGTGAAAAGCTGATGGACCTGGTGAAAGGCGAGGAGCTGGAAGCGTTTGACCGGTCGATCGACGTGCATGTGTCGCGCATCAGGGCCGCGATTGAGGCAGATCCAAAGAATCCGAAACGGCTGATTACGGTGCGTGGCGCGGGTTATGTGTTCGCGCGCTTTCAGGACGACATGTGATGGCGCGCAAGCGGCGCGACGGGGCGGAACGGCCGGCAGGCCGCGTCGGGAAGCTGCGGCAGTTTCTCGCCAGCCGGGTGTTCTTCAAGGTCTATTTCACGGTGCTGGCGTCAATTGCGGCGGTGGCGATTGCGTCCGGGGCCTATTGGAGCGCGCGCACTGACCGCGAAGACACCAGCTGGCGCGAACGCCAGATCACGATTGCAGAAGAGCTGTTTCCGGCTGGTTCAGACAAAGAAACGACGCAGGATCTGGTGACACGGTTCGCGCGCGCGCTCGACGCCGACATCACGCTGTTTTCGGCAGGTGGCGTTGTGCTTGCCACTGCCGGCAGACCGCTGCCGATGCCGCGCCGGCCGGACCGCGAAAGCGGCTTCGACATGGATGATGGCGGCCGGCTGGTTGCACCGCTGAAAGACGGGCGCGTGCTGGTGGCGCGGGTGAAGACGCCCTGGCGTGGCCGCGGCGGAGGTCTTGGCTATGTGCTGCTGATCGCAGCCGTGATTGCGATGATCGCCTATCCGGTGGTGCGCAACCTGACACGGCGGCTGGAGGCGATGCGCGAAGGCGTGCAGAAGTTCGGCATGGGTGATCTCGATGCGCGGGTGAACGTGGTGGGAACCGACGAGATTGCGGCGGTGGCGACCGAGTTCAACAAGTCGGCTGACCGCGTCGAGCGGCTGGTCGGCGGTCACAGGTCTTTGCTTGCCAATGCCAGCCATGAGCTGCGCGCGCCGGTGACGCGGCTGAGAATGGCGGTGGAGATGGGCGATCTCGACCGCTCGGAGGTGTCTCGCCGGGAAGTGCTCGACAATCTGACGGAAATTGACGTGCTGGTCGAAGAAATCCTGCTGGCAAGCCGGCTGGAGGCAGTGGGCGGGCGCGAGCGGTTCGAATTGGTCGACCTGATGGCGATTGCAGCGGAAGAGGGGGCGAGACACGGCATTTCCGTCAGCGGCAAGCCGGCGGAAGTGAATGGCGACCCGCGCCTGTTGATGCGGTTGGTGCGCAATCTGGTGCTCAACGCGCAAAGGCACGGCAAGCCGCCAATCGAGATTGTTGTAGCGCCCGCCGGCAGCCTTGGCTGCATTTCGGTCGAGGATAGTGGCGGGGGCTTGCCGAAGGGCGAGGAAGAGAAAGTGTTCGAGCCGTTTTACCGTCCGTCTGGCCGCAGCGAGGCGGCAGGCGGCTGGGGGCTCGGACTGGCGCTGGTGAAGCAGATCGCCGAACTGCATGATGGCGGGGTGCGATACGCCCCGCTCGACGGCGGTGGGGCGCGGTTTGTCGTGCATCTGCCGCTCGTCAAACCCGAAAGGCGCGCCAAATGACAGAGATCAGTTTCACGCCTCCGGTTCCGATTTTCCGGATCTTTGACGAGGACAAAGCGCGGGAATTTTATCTCGGCTGGCTCGGCTGCGCCGTCGACTGGGAGCACCGGTTTCATCCCGGTGCGCCGCTCTATTGCCAGGTGTCGCGCGGCAATCTGAAACTGCATCTGTCCGAGCATTCGGGCGACGCGACGCCGGGCTCGACGGCGCTTTGTTACATGCAAGGCGTCGAGGCGCTGCAAGAAGAGCTGATCGGCAAGAATTACAAATACAACCGGCCGGGGCTTGAGAGGCAGGGCTGGGGCCTGGAATGCACGGTGATCGACCCGTTTGGCAACCGGATCCGGTTTCTGGAGCCCAGCGAATGATGACAAAGGGGCCGCGCTTTGCGGCGGGGCCCCGAAAGCATCAGGCCTTCTTCATGCCAAGCGCCTTGTAGAGATTGTCGCCAAACTGGTTGGCTTCCTCACCGAGGACCTCGCTCATCGCGGTCGTGATCTGGCTGTAATAGGCCTTGCCGGCCGGCGTCTCGAGAAACTCGACATAGGCTTTGACCTGCTCGATAGGCATGTCGCGGTAGGTGTAGGCCGTGGCGAAGTTGACCTGTTCCTCGATTTGCTGACGTGTCTGATCCCGGCTCTGGTTGAGCATTGCCCGGATGTCGGCGTTTGACAGCGGTTGCTTGGCCGCTGCCGACATGCCTGAAATGATGCCGTAGCCAATATTGAGCGCGATGGCTTCGCCAACAGTGTAGGAATCGATACCGTCGATCATGCGCTTGTAGAGCGCAAGACGTTCAGGGTCCTTGGCCGGCAGCTCGACAAAAAGCCTTGCGCCTTCGGAAACGACTTCTGCGTCCTTGTCGATTGCAGCGACCTCTGTGGCCGTGATGGCCTTGCCGAGATCCGACACATAGAAAGCATGCAGACTGGCCAGCTGCTCTGGGGCCAGCTTACCTTCCATCTTCGCCTCAATGGCGGCCAGCATTCGACCGCCGTTGAACGCATCAGCCGACGCGGTTTCCCAGGCTTCGACAAATTCGGCAGGCTTTTCGCCAGGAACCTGATTGATCGCCCCCGCCAGAGCGCCGGAAAAACTGTCAAGTGTCCGGTCCAGCCCTGCAAGCTTGTTGATATCGCTCAAAGTCTGGGCGTTCGCCAAAGTTGCGAACATTACCAGCAGCAGCGGCATGAGAGATTTCAAAAGTCGCATCTGGCACTCCCGGATTCATACAATGTCATACAAAGAAATAGATCATCCAGACGGACAATCAAAGACATTGTTCAATCATGGGTGGAGCGTTTCACCCTGCCTTGCGCTTGATACCGATAGCCCTGCCGGCGCGTTCGGGCATTGGCAGTCCGGCATGGTCCGCCGCCATCTTGTCGACCAGCGCCTGAATGTCGGCCGGGAAGGGTGCGACTTTCGGGCCGGACATGTCGATGTGCAGCGTCAGGTTTTCCGATGTGGCAGCCAGCCAGCCGTCGACATGGCGGATTTCCTGAAAGAATCTGAGCCGTTTGTCGTCATGGTCGATGAGATGGAACGAGACAACGACCTTGTGGTCGAGATGAAGCTCCTGAACGTAGCAGACATGAACTTCAGCCGTGTAGATGGTGAGCTGGCGGTCCTTGGCGTAGTCTGGACCCATGCCCATCAGCAGAAAGGCTTCGTCGGCGCAGCGGTCGAACAGCACGTTGTAATAGGCCATGTTCAGATGGCCGTTATAGTCGATCCAGTCATTCTGGATGCCCATAACGCTGGAGATGAACGGCTTGGCTGTCATCAGATGCTCCGTGAAGGTTGCGCCGCAGGCTTCAGGCGCAGTAATTGAGAAGGGCTATAATCGAGACTGCAATTTACCGCGCGGCAAACGGTTCACAAGAGCACGCCGGAAACAGTGCACGGAAGGAAGCGGGATGGCGTTGAAGGATGTGGCGAAAGTGCCGCGCAATGAGGCAGGCATCGCCACTGCGCTGGCGGTTCTCAAGCAGCGTTTTGGCGACAGGATGACGACGACCGAATCGGTGCGGCGCGAGCACAGCCATTCGACCACTTATCTGCCGGCGCAATTGCCTGACGCGGTGGTGTTTGCCGAACAGGCGTCTGAGGTTGAGGAAATCGTGCGCGTGTGCGCCGAGCACAAGGTGCCGGTGATCCCGTTTGGCATTGGCTCGTCGCTGGAAGGCCATGTCAATGCGCCGGGCGGCGGGGTGTCGATCGACCTGTCGCGGATGAACCGCATCCTGTCTGTCAATGCAGACGATCTGGACTGCACCGTGGAGCCGGGGGTCACCCGTGAACAGTTGAACACCTATCTGCGCGACACCGGACTGTTTTTTCCGATTGATCCGGGCGCCAATGCCTCGATCGGCGGCATGACGGCAACGCGTGCATCGGGCACCAATGCGGTGCGCTACGGCACGATGCGCGAAAATGTGCTTGCGCTGACTGCCGTGATGGCCGACGGTCGGCAGATCAAGACCGCCAGCCGCGCCAAAAAGTCGTCGGCAGGCTATGATTTGACGCGGTTGCTGGTCGGCTCGGAAGGCACGCTTGGCGTCATCACGTCGATCACACTCAAGCTGCAGGGCATTCCGCAGGCGATTTCGGGCGGCGTGTGCCCGTTTCCAACACTCGAAGCCGCATGCAAGGCGGTGATCCAGACCATCCAGATCGGCATTCCTGTGGCGCGCATCGAACTGGTCAATGCGTTGCAGATGAAGGCAATGCGGTCCTATTCGAAACTCGACTATCCTGAATCTCCCTGCCTGTTTGTCGAGTTTCATGGTTCGGACGCCAGCGTTGCCGAACAGGCCGAATTGTTTGGACAGATCACCGAAGAAAACGGCGGCGGGCCGTTCCAGTGGACGACAGTCGCCGAGGAGCGGACAAAGCTCTGGAAGGCGCGGCACGACGCCTATTGGGCGTCGCTGACGCTCAGGCCCGGCGCGAACGGCATGTCGACGGATGTTTGCGTCCCGATCTCGCGGTTGGCGGACTGTATTGTCGAGACCGAGGCAGATATCGCGGAAATGGGACTGATCGCGCCGATCGTCGGCCATGCCGGCGACGGCAATTTCCACGTGCTGGTGCTGAGTGACATCAAGAATTCTGGCGAGGTGGCGGCCATGGAGGAATTCGTCGCGCGGCTGAACCGGCGGGCCATCCGCATGGAGGGCACCTGTACCGGGGAACATGGCGTGGGCCAGGGCAAGATGGGGTTCATGGCGCTGGAGCATGGCGCAGGCATCGACTTCATGCGCCATATCAAGCAGGCGCTGGACCCAGCTGACATCATGAATCCCGGCAAGATCATTCCGCCGGCCTGATACGCCACTATATGGCCAAGCTCGGCGCACAAGCTGGTGCGCCTAACATGGGAGTTGAAATCTGGCACGCCTGTTTGTCGCTTTTGGCGGTCTGATCGTTCTGGTGCTGACAGCCGCGCTGATCGGCCCGTATTTCATTGACTGGACCAGCTATCGTGCCGATTTCGAGCGCGAGGCGAGCCGTATTCTTGGCCGTACCGTGACAGTGGAAGGTGAGGCGTCTGCGCGCATCCTGCCATTTCCCTCGGTCACGTTTACCGATGTGCGGGTGGCGGGCGCTGACGGCCAGCCGGCGCTGACGGCGGAAAAGTTCTCGATGGATGCGGAACTTGCGCCGTTCCTGCGCGGCGAGCTGCTGATCTTTGACATGCGCCTGGAGCGGCCCAAGGGGACCGTGCGCATTTCCGAAGACGGCATGCCGGACTGGGCGACGCGGGCAACCACTCCTTTTGACGCAGAGCATGTGAGCCTTGAAAAGCTCGAAGTGACCGAAGGCCAGGTGACGATCGAACATGCGGCCAGCGGGCGCACCCACCGGCTGACCGAGATCAACACGACCGTGTCGGCCAATACGCTGGCCGGTCCGTGGCGGATCGACGGGTCGATGCGCATTGACGGGGCCCTGACCGACCTCAACGCCTCCACCGGCAAGCTGGATGACAAGGGTGTGCTGCGGCTGAGGGTGCGCGCCAAGCCGCAACGCTATCCGTTTACGCTCGATGCTGAGGGCAATGCCCAGGTGAAGGACGGTTCGCTCGACTATTCGGGAAAGTTCGTGTTGTCAGGATATGACAGCGATAACCTGTTGCGCGGCAGCGACGGGGGGACGTTTGCGCCGGATGCCGGACCTGGCAAGGGTGTGCCTGACTATCGGGTGGCGGGCGAGTTTGCCTTCGATCACAGACGGATCGCCGCGACCGAGTTCAGGTTCGAGACCGGGCCGCTGGATAATCCCTACACGGCGGACGGCAAGGCCGATCTCGACATTGGCGGCGAGCCGCACTTCTCGATCACTGCGACCGGGGCGCAGTTCAGTTTTGATGACCGGATTGCCGCAGAGGGCGGGACAGCCGCCCAATCGCTAGGCGCCCGGATTGCGGCGCTGAAGGCGTTTGTCGCGGGTCTGCCAAAGCCAACCATACCCGGCACGGTGGAGATGAGCCTGCCGGCTATCGTGGTGGGTGACACGACGTTCCGCGACGTGCGGCTGTCGGCTGAACCGTCAAAGACCGGCTGGCAGGTGGAGGATTTTGCGATCTCGATGCCGGGGCGGGCGACGCTGGAAGCCAGCGGAGCGGTAGAGGTGATGGAGGACGACGCGCGGTTTGACGGCGATCTGCTGCTGGCGGTGGGGCAGCCGTCGGGATTTGCGGCCTGGCTGTCAAAAGACGTCGACGAGGCAGTCAGACGGCTACCTGCCGCAGGATTTACGGCCAAGGCCAAATTGTCGAGCGAAAGGCAATTGCTGGAAGATCTGTCGCTGCGGCTGGGTAGCGCAACCTTTGCCGGACGGCTGGAAAGTCTGACGCCGGCAAACGCAAGGCAGGCGGTGTTGCTGAAGCTGGATGGCGGGCAGCTTGATGTCGAGGGACTGGCGGCGTTTGCATCGCTGTTTGTCACCGATGCTGGCAAGAGCCGGATGGGCGACCGTGATCTTGACCTGACGGTGACCGCTGGACCGGTAACGGCTGCCGGGCTGACAGCGGCAAAGCTCGATACTGCGCTGCGCCTGAAAGAGGGCATGCTCGACATTGACCGGCTGTCGCTGGGCGACCTGTCGGGTGCAAATGTCAGCGCTACGGGAAAACTGACCGGGTTTCCCGAAACGCCGATCGGCACGATTGATGCGGCGGTGGTTTCGGACGATCTTGCGACGCTGATTGCGGCCATTGGCGAACGCCTGCCAGACAACCGTATTGCTGCGGCGCTGGGCAAACGCTTCGGGGCCAATGCGGGGCTGGGCGAAGATGCACGCATCGACCTTGCCGCAAGCATAGGCCGCGACGGCCTGACAATGCGCCATGCATTGACGGCGGGCGGCCAGATGGGCGGCGGAAAATTCACGCTGGCCTATTCGGCGGCCGGGCCGCTCGACCAGCCAGAATCGCTGAAACTTGATCTGTCGGCCAATGTGGATGACGGCACCAATCTGCTGGCGCTCTATGGATTGCCAGTCTTGCCGCTGCTTGGTCTCGGACCGGCGTCGACCGAGCTGTCGCTGGCCGGCGAGCCGGCGGCCGGCATTGCGGCAGGCCTGTCCCTGAAAGGCGAGGATCTGTCGGCGCAGTTTGATGGCAATGTGGGATTGCCAGCCGAGGGGCTGTTGGCGACAGGCGTGGTCAAGATTGACGCCAGCGACGCTGCGCCCTGGCTGTCGACGGCCGGCGTGACGTTGCCGGGCGCCGCGTTTGGCCTGCCGATGAAGCTCGACATGACGGTCGGATTGAAGGACGGCGTGCTGACGATTCCCGGCGTGCGGGGAACTATTGCTGAAACGCCGGTTTCGGGGACGTTTGTTGGCACGATGGTCAAGCAGCGGCCGAAACTGACGGGCAAGCTGACGACTGCTTATCTGCCGCTTGATCTCGGTGTGGCGGCGGTGCTGGGCGAGGGCTCAACGATGTCCACTGATGGCGGCTGGGCGCAAACCTCGTTTCCTGTGGCGGCGCCGCTGCCGTTTCTTGCCGACCTGCAGGTGACGGCGGACACGATCGGCTATGGGCCGGATGTGATTTTGCGCAAGGCTACGCTTGACGCAAAGCTGTCGCCCGAAGGACTGGCCGTTTCAAAACTTGCCGGCGAGGCGATGGGCGGAAAAGTGTCCGGGCTGTTTGACCTGCGCAACAATGGCGGCACTGCGGTGGTGACAGGGCAAGTGACGTTGGACAGCATTGATCTGTCGCGGCTTCCCGGCGGGTCGACGCTGGCGGCGACGGCGGGCATCTCGGCGGACCTGAACGGCAGCGGCAAATCGGTCGCAGCCCTTGTCACTTCGCTATCTGGCACTGGCACATTGCGCGCTGACGGGCTTTCGATTGCTGGTATCGATGCTGACGCATTTCCGGCGATGATCGCCGAGGCCGACAAAGCCGGGCGCGAGATCAATGACAATGTGGTCGCCGAATTTGCGCCACGGCTGGCGGGCGCCTCGCGCTTTGAGGCCGGCAATACTGAGGTGGCGTTTGCGATTGCCGGCGGCATTTTGCGCACTGCGCCGGTGACGCTGGCTGCACCCGGCGCAAAGCTGACGGCGCAGTTGCGCGCAGACCTGCCTGCGTGGCTGGTTCAGGCCAGCGGCGAGCTTGTCTATGACGCGGGCGACAATGAGCTGGTCGGATCGCAGCCGGCGCTCAACATTGCCGCCGAGGGTGAGCCTGGCGCATTGGCCGTGACCTGGGACACGCAGCCGATGGCGCAGTTCATGACCCAGCGGGCACTCGAAATCGAGCAGGCCCGCGTCGAGGCGATGCAGGCGATGTTGCTGGAAAAGCAGCGGCTTAGGCGTGAGGTGCGCTATTATGCGGCGCTGGAAAAGCAGCGCGAAGCCGAGCGCCTGCGGCTGGAAGAGGAAGTGCGGCTGAAGGCTGAGGAGGAGGCGAGGGCCGAGGCTGAGGCCAAGGCGGCAGCTGAAGCCAGGGAAAAGGCTGCTGCGGAAGCCGAAGCAAAGGCTGCGGAAGAACAGAAGGCCAAGGCGGCGGCGGAGGCTGAGGCGAAAGCAAAAGATGATGCAAAGCAGGCGGCTGAGAGGGATGCCAAGGCGAAAGCCGACGCCAAAAAGAAGGCCGATGCCCTGAAAGCGGCCGCAGAAGAAGCGGCGGGACAACCGGCTTCCGAGCCTGTGGAAAAGCCTGCCGGCATGTCATTGCACAATTTGCTCGAGTCGATCGAAGGCCAACCGAATTGAGCTCAGCGTGCCGCCTGACCGGCTGCGGCCTTGGCCTGTTCAAGCACGAACACCCTCAGCGCCGACGATAGATTGGCATCGCGGCCGCGGGTCTCATCGATTTCCGCGACCAGCGCCGCAAGGCTGACAGAACGTCTGGCGGCGATCGCTTCCAGCTCTTCAAAGAACGGCTGTTCGACAGAAAATGAAGTTCGGTGGCCGCGAATGGTCACAGACCGCTTGCGCACCGTGGTCATTTGCCGGCGTCCGGTTCGCGCTTGTGTCCATTGAGCGATGTTACGGTGCGGAGGCGTTCTGCTTCCGTCTGTTGTTTTTCGGCCTTGGTGCGGCCAAACAGAATACGATTTTCAGCGGCGCGACCATCTTTTTCGGCGCGCGCCTTGCGCTTGCGGGCAAGCTTCAGGTTGACGATCTCGCCCACCTGGCTGTGTTCCTACTTCTTGCGGAACGCGTCGAGCGACACGACTTCGGCGCTCTTGCCGTCGCCTTCGAGCTTTTCGGCCGCATCGGCCGCAGCCTTGACCGGCTTTTCAGCTGCCTGCTTCTTCGGCTCGGCTTTCGGCGCAGGCCTGGGCTTTTCAGATTCGGCAACAGGTGCTGGCAAGGTAGTGACTTCGCCGGTCGCGGGAGCATCTGTCTTGACGTCGAACTCGAGCTCAAAATTGACCGAGGGATCGTAGAAGCCGCGCACTGCCGAGAACGGCACTTCGAGTTTTTCGGGAACGTCTGAGAACGACAGGCCGACCTCAAACCCGGTGTCGGTGACCTTCAGGTCCCAATACTGATATTGCAGCACGATGGTCATCTGTTCGGGATAGCGCTCGCGCAACCGCGGCGAGACACGCACACCTGGTGCACCGGTCAGAAAGGTGATGAAGAAGTGGTGGTTGCCCGGTAAACCGGTGCGCATCACTTCCTGCAGCACTTTGCGCATGACGCCGCGCAACGCTTCCTGCGCCAGTATGTCGTAACGGATGTGGTCTTCGGCCATTCGGCTTGCGTTCCTGAATCAGACCGACAGCTTTAATCAAGCGCCGCGCCGCCGTAAACCGCAATGGCAGTCACACTTGGCTGAGACGCAATTTTATCTTTGCCCGGCCTTGTGAGGCGCCGCAAACTGTCAGGTCTTGGCGTATTGATGAGAAGTGGAGGTTTCTGTTGCCAGGTACCTCCGAACCCCGCCTGTAGGGGCTAACCCACAGGGCTTGATTCGAGACTATCGCGCCGCATTAAGCAGCGAGACGTGCCTCAGCATAGTTGTCGTTTGCAACTACAAGTTTAGCCCGATAACGGTGGTACAATGCCGGGCAAAAGCGCGATCTTTACACCCTCGTCGATCCTATTTCGCCCCCAGCAGAAACCGCAGCAAATGTCCCGTTCGGGCTCTGCGATTTGTGGTGGAGGCGCCGGGTACCGCCCCCGGGTCCGAATGGTTTATTTCATCGGCCATTTATCGCCATAGCCGGTCGAGCCGGCAGCTTTGATATAGTGCTATGGGGCGGCGTTGAAAAGGGCCGGTAAGGCGAGGGGTGGACGCAATGTTTGCGTCTGTGGCTGTCGAACGGGCAGGGCAGGCCCAAATCGGCCGGGTGAACGCAGCGAATTCTGGGTTCGGCTCAAAAAAGCCCCGGAATCTCATCAGCGGCATCTTTGCAAACTAATTGAACCAGATATCGTCATACAATTGGCTGGTTCAAAATCCCAAGGGGAAGATGTGCGATGAGGGGCCGATTTTTCCAAGCTATTTTTTGCTTTGTGGTGCTTTCGGCGATCTCGATTGAGGGACGCGCACACGCGGCAGAACCGTTCCGCGTCACCTATTCCAATCCAGTTTCGCTGACCTCGCTACCTGCACTAAGCAATGCGCCGAATGGTTCTCGAATCAACCCATCCTACAAGACTGTAGCCGATATCGACGGCGACGGTTTTGAGGATGTTTTTTATACAAGCATGGCGGGATCTTCCCAGTCGCAGGTGCCGGAAATTCGCGTTCCGGTAAAGATTCTGATCTCTAACGGCCGGGGCGGTTTTCAGGAGCGGACGCAAGAATATTTCGATGGGCCGATCCCGGTAACCGACTTCAATCGTCAGATAATCAAGGCTGATTTCAATGGGGACGGACGGCCAGATTTCTTGCTAGCCAACACCGGGCGCGAAGGGCCTGGCCCCCACGGAGGATGGCCATGCGAAAACAACACCCTGATTTTGTCTCAGCCGAACGGGAAGCTGAAGGACGTCACCAGCACGCACCTGCCGACAGCAATTGCCTTCAATCACGGAGTGACGGTTGGCGATTTTGATGGCGATGGCGATATCGACGTTTTTTCGGCCCATATCGGGAGCTCATGCGCTGTCGAAAACTATGGCCGGTTATTGTTCAACGATGGCACTGGCCGTTTTCACGTCGCCGCAGATTTTGGACCACAGTCGCAAGGCTATGTCGGGCTGAACGGACGGCTCGCGCCGGAAATGCAGTACACATACTGGTCGATCGCGCTCGATCTGAACGACGACGGCGTCGATGATATGCTCACAAATGGCTGGCACCCTCAGCTCGGGCGCAATGTCTATCGCATCTTCATGAATGACGGTTCTGGCCACTTTGCCAAGCAGCCGGACAATCTGGCACCCAATTTGCTGATTCCAACGTCCGATGCCGCTACTGACGATATGGGGCTCGCTGATATCGACAATGACGGCCGGCAGGACGTCGTAGCCAACGTCACCAATTCCGATCTCCAGCAAATCCAGATTCTGAGAAACAATGGCGACGGAACCTTGACGGATCGCACCGCAGCCGTGTTGGGAACACAACCTGCCGACTCGGGAATTTCTCATCCATTTACCCATATCGGCGACTTCGACGGCGACGGCGAGGTTGATTTGGCTCGCGTCTCTTTCGGTCCAGATTTCCAGCCGCAATCGGACGTCCGGGTCCTTTATGTCAATCGAGGTAATGGCACATTCTACTACCCCAGGCCGTCCAGTCTGCAGGTGCGGCCAGATCCCGTTCTGATCGACGCCAATGGCGACAACATCGACGACTGGCTTTACGTGGCCTGGAATGGCTCCGGTTTCGGGTGGTTCCTGCAGAGGGGCAACGCGCAGATCACCCCAAATCTGGTTTCGTCTGTCCTGCCGACTGCGCGTGCGACGACAGTCGGCAATGTGGTTACGGCGTTTGGCGCTGTTGTGAACGCCAGCAACACCCCGGCGCAAAAGTGCATGCTGAGGCCGCCGATGGATTCGCGAGCAGGTTTCAGCTTTCAGGCAACAGATGCGAACCTGAATCTGACTGGCCAACCCAACAAAGCGGTAGACGTGCCTGCAAACGGCACCCAGTACTATGTATTCGCGATGAAGCCTTTGTCGCCGATGTCGTCGAATCTGAAACTGTTCTTTGATTGCGCTAACAAGGAGCCGGCGAAGGCGGTCACAGGGCTGAACACATTTGTTCTGACCGGAACGGGCCAGCCGACATCGGATATTGTGGCTATTGCCTCGACCCCAAGCAATGACGGCATTGTCAATGTGCCCGGCCGCAGCGGAACAGGGGTATTTTCTGCAGCTGCTGTCAATATTGGCTCTGCCGCCACCGTAACTGTGAAGGCGACAGACACGGCTTTTGGCGGGACAGATCCGAACTTGCCGCTGAACCTGTTTGTCTGCCGGACAAACCCGTCTACGGGCGCGTGCCAAACAGCCTTGGTTCCAGAGTTCACCCAGCCGTTCGCTCGCGATGAAGTGCTGACCTTTGCGGTGTTTGTCGCTGGCCGGGGACAAAACGTGGCGTTTGACCCGGCAACCAGGAGAATTCACCTGCTGTTTCTGGGAGGGACAACGCCCGTAGGCGCCACCAGCGTGGCGGTCAGGACGAACTAGTACCAAGATGGCAGGTCGGAAGCAGCTACTGGTTTGGGACCGGCAGCTGTTTCTGGCCTGGCTATCGCAGATAGGACATTGCTGGTTGAGGGCGCACTGGATGATCTGTCAAAGGGCCTGAAGGGTGGATTGCGCGGTATTTGAGGCGCAGGATGGCGCAATAGCCTTGTCTGCTGCGCCGCATCACGAATACTCAACTCCGACAAACGCTTGACTTCCTGTTGCTCCTCGGATCATTCCGGCGATGTAGGGATATTACGCTGTGGAACGATAGATTCGTCCATGCACTGGAGGTAAATATGACTGATTATCTTGCCGACGTTCGCAAATATGACGCGGGCGCGAGCGAAGACACTGTCAAGAAAATCGTCAAACATCTCGGCATTGCGCTGAGAAACCGCGACTCGTCGCTGGTTTCGGCGTCTGACCCGAAGGAAATGGCCCGTGTCGTGGAAAAGTGGTGCGGCAAGAAGCTCGGCGTTGACGCTGCTGCTGGTGAGGCAGCCTGCAACAAGGTTGCAGCAACGATGAAGGCCGACAAGACCAAGGAGCGCGTGACCTTCTACTATCTGGTCGCCAAGGAACTCGGCAAGCTCGACACACTCTAAGAGTCCGTTTGGAAACTCGTGAAGCTGGCCTGCAATGGCGCTTTTCTGCGCTTCGGTGCTCACGTAGTTGATCTACACTCCGCTCCGATGCTCGAAAATCACCATTTTCGCCTCAGCCTGACGGTTTCAAAACAGACTCTAAGCGTTCGATGAAATCTGTGCAGCGCGTCAGGATTTGGCGCGCTGCATGGATGAAAACCTGTGCCGCATCAGGATAAGATAAGCGTCTCGAATCGGACGTCTGACCATGCGGCAATATCTCGATCTACTTGACCATGTGATGAAGACCGGCACCGACCGGGGTGATCGCACCGGAACTGGCACGCGCGGCGTGTTCGGCTATCAAATGCGGTTCGATCTGGAAGACGGATTTCCGGTCACCACCACCAAGAAACTGCACCTCAAGTCGATCATCCACGAACTGCTGTGGTTTCTCAAAGGCGAGTCGAACATCGGCTACCTGAAGGAACATGGTGTCTCGATCTGGGATGAGTGGGCGGACGAGAACGGCGATCTGGGTCCCGTCTACGGCGTGCAGTGGCGCTCCTGGCCTGATGGCAAGGGCGGCACGATCGACCAGATTGCCAACGTCGTCGAGCAGATAAGGAAGAACCCCAATTCGCGCCGGCTGATCGTCTCGGCCTGGAACCCGGCGGAAGTGGACCAGATGGCGCTGCCGCCCTGCCACACCATGTTCCAGTTCTATGTTTCGGACAGAAAACTGTCGTGCCAGCTCTATCAGAGGTCGGCGGATATTTTTCTCGGCGTGCCGTTCAATATCGCGTCGTACGCGCTGCTGACCATGATGGTGGCGCAGGTAACCGGGCTGAAACCTGGGGTGTTTGTGCATACGCTTGGCGATGCGCACATCTATTCGAACCATTTCATGCAGGCGCAATTGCAACTGACGCGCTCGCCAAAGCCGTTGCCGAAGATGTGGATCAACCCGGACGTCACCGACATCTTTGGCTTCAGCTTTGATGATTTCCGGCTTGAGGGCTATGAGGCGGAACCGTCGATCAAGGCGCCAATTGCGGTTTAGCTCATATGTTGCGGGAGGTTGCGCCGATGCGTCTGCAGATGACTGCTGTTGTGCTTTGCCTGACATGCGGGGCAACGCTGGCCAATGATACGACAGCCGAGCTTGGCGCTGGCGGACTGATCTTTACGCGCTCTGACACTATCGAAATGGCGAGTGAAGACCTGTTCATCTCGCGCGAGCAGGTGCGGGTAGCCTATCAATTCGTCAATACGTCAGACGCTGATGTTGAATCCATCGTGGCGTTTCCGATGCCGGACATCGCCGGATCGCCGTACGCCGATATCGCTATTCCACAAAACGAAGACAATTTCCTTGGTTTCACTGTCACTGTGAACGGTCAGGCAGTTGAGACGAAACTCGATCAGCGGGCATTTGCCGGCGGGATTGACGTAACCGACGAATTGCGCACCAACGGCATTCCGCTGTTTCCGGCGGATCAAGCATCTGACGCGCTGATCGCGGCCAAGAGCCCGGAGCAGAGACAGGACTGGATCGTCCGCGGAATGATCGCCGTTGAGACATATGACAATGGCGACGGCAGCGGATTGAGGGATCACTTCGCACCTGTCTGGGACCTGAAGTCGACATATTGGTGGCGGATGAATTTTCCGCCGGGCGAGAAGATGGACGTGCGCCACAGCTACACACCAAGTGTGGGGGGGACGGTTGCTGTCGCGTTTGTTGATAATGGCAAGGTCGGAGGGCCGATGCTGGAATCCTACCGGCAGAAATATTGTGTTGATCGCGATCTGGAAAAGACGATCCAGAAAGCGGCTGACGCTAATGATGGCGACGCGCCTTACTCCGAAAACTGGCTGTCCTACATTTTGACGACAGGCGGAAACTGGCGCGGCGAGATTGGCAAGTTCAAGCTCACGATCGACAAGGGCGAACCTGACACGCTGGTGAGTTTTTGCGGCTCCAATGTCCGGAAGACGGGACCAACGACTTTCGAGATGACGGCAGATAATTTCTATCCGGAAAAGGATCTGCATGTGCTGTTTCTGCTGAAGGGCTCGGACGCACAATGATGGATATCGTCATTCATGTGGCGGTGGCCGAGAATGGCGTAATCGGCGTGGACGGTGATCTGCCGTGGAAGCTGTCGACTGATCTGAAGCGGTTCAAGGAAGGCACGATGGGGCGGCCGATCATAATGGGCCGCAAGACCTATGAGAGCATCGGCCGGCCGCTGCCGGGACGGCTGAACATCGTGGTGACGCGTGACCCGAACTGGGGCGCTGAGGGCGTCGAAACTGTGCGATCGCTGGCTGACGCCATCACGCTTGGCACTGCGCGCGGGCGCTGTATGCCAGGGCCTGATGAAATCGCCATCATTGGGGGCGGACAGATCTATGCCCAATCCGTATCGCTTGCTGACAAACTTCACGTGACGCATGTATTGGCTCGCCTCGAGGGCGATACGACCTTTCCAGACATAGACCCCGCCGTCTGGCGGCAGGTTTCGTGCGAAGACGTTCCGAAAGGTGAGCGCGACAGCCATGCAACCAAATTCTGCATCTATGAGCGGCACAACAGGGCAGAATGAGCGCCGGGCCAGCCAACAACATTAGCCATTCGCAGGCAAAACGCCGCGTTTGCGGCGCTCCTCGTTGAAACGGCGCAGTCGCATCCCTATAACCACTGGAAATAAATCTTGAGCGCCGCGGGGCAACCCGGCCCCGTTTGCGAAGAAGAGGAACTTTATGCCCTGGAATAATCAGAGCGGTGGTGGCGGTGGCCCATGGGGCGGCGGCGGCAACAATAATGGCAGCAATGGCGGTGGGGGCGGCCCATGGGGGCAAGGCCCTCGCGGACCGAGTGGACCACAGGGAACCCCTCCAGATCTGGAAGACATTATCCGCCGCGGACAGGATCGTCTGAAGCGCGCTTTGCCTGCCGGCGGTGGCGGCGGCTTCAGTGCGTCCTGGCTCGTGCTGGGTGCTGTGGCGCTGGTTGCGTTCTGGAGCTACAAGGCAGTCTATACCGTGCAGCCAGATGAAGTTGGCGTCGAGCTGTTGTTCGGCAAGCCGAAGACCGAGCTTTCAATGCCAGGCCTGCATTTCCATTTCTGGCCGGTTGAAACAGTCGAGATCGCCAATACGGCGGAAAAGCTGGTCAATATCGGCGACATCAATTCGACCGGCGGGTCTGGCCTGATGCTGTCGGGCGACCAGAACATCGTCAATGTGCGGTTCTCGGTCGCTTACCGCGTGTCGGACCCGGAAGCCTATCTGTTCAATGTCGATACGCCTGATGGCATGTTGGGGCAGGTGGCCGAAAGCGCGATGCGCGAATCGGTTGGCCGCCGCCCGGCGCAGGACATTTTCCGCGATGACCGCCAGGGCATTGCCGATGAAGTGCGCACCACAATGCAGGCGACACTCGACGGCTATGGCGCGGGTCTTGCCGTCAATGCAATCTCGATCGAGGACGCTGCGCCGCCACGCGAAGTGGCGGATGCGTTTGACGAGGTGCAGCGCGCCGAGCAGGACGAAGACCGCTTCGTTGAAGAAGCAAACCAGTATTCCAACCAGAAACTCGGTGGCGCCCGAGGCGAGGCCGCACAGGTCCGCGAAGAGGCGGCTGCCTACAAGAACCGTGTCGTGCAGGAAGCAACGGGTGAGGCGCAACGCTTCATCTCGGTCTATGACGAATACGCCAAGGCGCCGGATGTGACGCGCAAGCGCATGTTCCTCGAAACCATGGAAAAGGTTATCGGCGGCTCCAACAAGGTGATCGTCGAGGAAGGCGGAAACGGGCAGGGCGTTGTGCCCTATCTGCCGCTGCCTGAACTGCAGAACCGCCGCGCGGGAGGAAACAATTGATGGCTAGCCGTCTCCCGTTCATCGTTGGCGCGATCCTTGTCGCGCTGTTCATCCTGTTTTCCTCGTTCTTTGTCGTCAACGAACGCCAGCAAGCGATCGTGCTGCGCTTCGGCCAGATCGTTGATGTGAAGTCTGAACCCGGAATCTACTTCAAACTGCCATTCGGTTTCCTCGAAGCTGACAATGTGCAGTTGATCGAGGACCGCCTGATGCGGTTCGACCTCGACAATATCCGTGTCCAGGTGTCTGGCGGTAAGTTCTATGAGGTTGACGCATTTCTGGCCTATCGCATTTCGGACCCGCGAAAATTCCGCGAAACGGTGTCGGGAAGCGTGAGCCTGGCCGAGCAGCGCCTGCAGACGCGTCTCGATGCGGCTTTGCGCCGGGTCTATGGTCTGCGCGGCTTTGAAGCGGCATTGTCGGAAGAACGCGCCTCGATGATGCGCGAAGTGCGCGACCAGATCCGTCCGGACGCCGCGTCGCTTGGTCTCGAAATCGAGGACGTGCGTATCCGCCGCACCGACCTGACGCAGGAAGTGTCGCAGCAGACGTTTGCCCGCATGCGTGCAGAACGTCTGGCGGAAGCCGAACGGTTGCGCGCACGTGGTAACGAAGCCGCACAGCGCATTCGAGCTCGCGCAGACCGTGAGGTGGTGGAAATCGTTGCCGAAGCGCGCAAGGAATCGGAAATCCTGCGCGGTGAGGGCGAAGCCGAACGCAACAAGGTGTTTGCCGACGCATTCAGCCGCGATCCTGCATTCTTCGACTTCTACCGCTCGATGTCTGCATATTCGTCGGCATTGCAGGGTGATGGCACGACGATGGTGTTGTCGCCTGACTCCGAGTTCTTCCGCTACTTCAAGGATTCGGACGGCCAGGCGGCTCGCGTGCCACCGGCAGCGACCGGAACCCAGCCCGCCGCCCAATAAGGGGCGGCGTGTCCGATCTTTTCGTCGCTATTGGCCTGGTGCTTGTCATAGAGGGCATTCTCTATGGCGGGTTTCCAGGCCTTGCGCGGCGGATGGCTGCGGAAGCTGCGGCTGCACCCGAAAGTGCGCTGCGCGCCGTTGGTCTTGCCGCAGTGGCGCTTGGCGTTTTCATTGTCTGGCTGGTGCGCGGGTAACGCAGGTTTTATTGTGCTGCGGGATAGCCACGCCACAGATTGCTTGACCCGTCGCAAACGCGCCCCAATTGTTGCCGACAACCCGAACATTGTCCGGCAAAAAAATCATCCGGATTGGCCCATGGAGGCAAGTTGATGTTTCTGAAGATTGTTCCACCGGGCATGAGCCGCGCGCTGGCGGCGGCAACAGCGTTATCGCTTGTTATGTCCGGTATGGCGTTCACGCCCGCGCAGGCGCAGCTTGCGCCACAGACCAACGGGCCGGCATCTGTCGCCGATCTCGCTGAAGGCTTGCTGGAATCTGTCGTGAACATTTCGACGTCGCAAAGCGTCACGTCGTCTGATGAGCCTGGTGTCACCCCGCCGCAATTGCCGGAAGGTTCGCCGTTCCAGGACTTTTTTGACGAGTATTTCAAGAACCGCGGCAACGAGGGCGGCCGTCCACGAAAGGTGCAATCACTAGGCTCGGGTTTCGTGCTCGACGCGGAAAAGGGCGTGATTATCACCAATAATCACGTCATTGCCGACGCCGACGAGATCGAGGTCAATTTCTCCGACGGGTCGAAGCTGAAGGCGGAACTGCGCGGCCGCGACACCAAGACAGACATTGCAGTTCTGCTTGTCGATCCGACCAAGAAGAAGCTCAAGGCGGTGAAATTCGGCGATTCCGACAAAGTGCGGGTTGGCGACTGGGTGATGGCCATCGGCAACCCGTTTGGCCTTGGCGGAACGGTCACCGTCGGCATTGTGTCAGCGCGTAATCGCGACATTAATTCAGGGCCTTACGACGATTTTATCCAGACGGATGCGGCGATCAATCGCGGCAATTCCGGCGGCCCGCTGTTCAACATGAACGGCGAAGTGGTTGGCATCAACACGGCGATCATCTCGCCGTCGGGCGGCTCGATCGGCATCGGCTTCTCGATTCCCGCCAAGCTGGCGTCGGGTGTGGTGCAGCAATTGCGCGATACCGGCACGACCTCGCGCGGCTGGCTGGGTGTACGCATCCAGGAAGTCACAGACGAGATCGCCGAAAGCCTTGGCATGGCGACCGCCAAGGGCGCGCTGGTGTCTGGTATCATCAAGGGCGGGCCGGTTGACAACGGCTCGGTGCAGGCTGGCGACGTGATCGTCAAGTTTGACGGCCGCGACATTGGCGATATGGGCGACCTGCCGCGCGCAGTTGCCGAAAGCCCGGTCGGCAAGGATGTCGATGTGGTGATCGTGCGGGATGGAAAAGAGCAGACCGTCAAGGTCAAGCTCGGACGGCTTGAGGACGGCGAAAAGCTGGCGTCGGCCGAAGACGGGTCTGGTGATCAGGCGAATCCGGATGCAGAGGCTGAGGTCGCCTCGGCTGTCGTGCTCGGCATGACGCTTGGCGAACTGGATGACGCGGCGCGCGAAAAATTTGGTGTGGCCAAGGATGTTTCGGGCGTTGTTGTGACCGAGGTTGCTGCCAATTCGCCGGCGGAAGAAAAGGGCGTTGTTGCCGGTGATGTGATCACCGAGATCGCACAGTCATCAGTCGCGTCGCCCAAGGATGTGCTGGAACGCGTCGAGGAACTGAAGGGGCAGGGCCGCAAGAGCGCGCTTCTCATGCTGGCTTCGAAGACCGGCGATCTGCGTTTCGTGCCGGTTCCTATCGACTGATCAGGCTTTCCCGTCAATCGCGGAAATCGGCTTGGCGGTAGGCTTGCAGGAACAGCAGGGCAGTCAGGTCGCCGTGGTTGATCCGGATTTTGGCTTGGGCTGCGACTGAAGGCTTTGCGTGAAGTGCGACGCCCATGCCGGCCAGATGCAGCATGTCGAGGTCGTTGGCCCCGTCGCCGACAGCAATCGCGTCGCTGACCTCAATGCCGCGCGCCGCGCAAATCTGGCGCAGCGCCTCGGCTTTGGCGGCGCGGCCAAGGATCGGCTCGGCGACCGTGCCAAGCAGTTCGCCATTCAAAACTTCAAGTTTGTTGGCGCGATTCTCATCAAATCCCAAGGTTGTTGCTATCGGGTTGGTGAAAATGGTGAAGCCGCCGGAGACAAGTGCGGTCCAGGCACCGTTGGCGCGCATGGTCGACACCAGCGTCTTGCCGCCTGACGCCAGGGTGATGCGCGAGGCGATGACATCGCCGGCGACCGTGTCAGGCAGGCCTTTCAGTAATGCAACGCGTTCACGTAAAGCTGGCTCGAATGCAATCTCGCCATTCATCGATCGTGCAGTGATGGCCGCGACATGTTCCTTGAGACCGACCAGATCGGCCAGTTCGTCGATACATTCCTGGTCGATCATGGTGGAATCCATGTCGGCGATCAGCAATTTCTTGCGGCGGTTGGCGGCGGGTTGAACGGCGAGATCGATTGGTGCGGAACCCAGTAGCGACCGGAGAACGTCTTCGGATTTGGCTGCGTCAGAGCTGGGCGGCAGTGCGATGTCGCAGGCAACTCCTGGCCAGAGCCAGTCCGCGCCGCTTGCGCCCAACACATTGCTGGCGCTAAGCGCAAGAGCGGGATCAATCGCTGGTCTCGCAGGGTGCGAAATCAGGGTAGCAACCAGATCATTCATGAACGGCTCCGAATACATGACCGGCATTGAGCCGCTGCAAGACGCGGTCCTGATAGCGGGACCAACCGCCAGCGGCAAGTCGGCGGCGGCGCTAGAGCTTGCTCGACGCCTTGGCGGCGTTGTCGTCAATGCTGATTCTATGCAGGTCTATTCAGTGCTCGATGTCGTTACAGCGAGGCCTTCCGCTGACGACTTGGCCTTGGCCGAGCACCGGCTCTACGGCCATGTGCATCCTTCGGCCGGCTATTCGGCCGGGCACTGGCAACGGGACGTAGGTGATTTGATCCGGTCGGGCGCACTTGCGGGCAAACGGGCGATTTTCACCGGCGGGACCGGGCTCTATTTCAAGGCGCTGGCAGGCGGGTTGTCTGACATTCCCGAGACTGACCAGGCGATCAGGGACAAATGGCGTGATCTGCTTGCTGCGGATGGGCCGGCTGGCCTGCACCGGCAACTGACAGAGCTTGACCCGGAAACCGCAGCGGCATTGAGGCCAACAGACGGGCAGCGGATCGTGCGTGCTCTGGAAGTGCTGGAGAGCACCGGGCGGCCGATCCGGCACTGGCAATCGCTGCCTGGCGTGCCCTTGATCGAACTTGCAAGCGTGCGGCGCATTGTGATCGATCCGGGCCGCTATGTGACCAACCAGCGCGTTGCCGGCCGGTTCGCCAAGATGGTCAATGACGGCGCGCTGGACGAGGTGAAAGCCCTGCTCGATCTGAATCTCGATTCGGCACTGCCTGCAATGCGGGCAATCGGCGTTGACGAACTCGGCTGCTATCTCGCGGGGAAAATGACGCTGGCTGGCGCAATCGATCGGGCAATTGTTGCGACGCGACAATATGCCAAGCGCCAGAGGACGTGGTTTCGAAACCAGTTTGGACCTGAATGGGAACGAATTTCGACCTCGGATGAGGTGAATTGGGTGCAACTTCTGGATGAAATTCGTCTCTAGCGCCGGGATTGGGGCATTTTTATCGCCGGCAGCATCAATATTTGGACATCTGTAAAAAAATCGAGCGAAAGGTGAGTTTTGCTAAGCGATTTAACTTTGCGTAAGTCGGTTTCTGGCAATGGTCTGTCTAACGAGTTTGAGCAGGTTGCAAGAAATTGCCAGGTTGCAGAGTTGTAAAAGCGATCAGGCGTGTGGTCATAGCCAAGTCTGTGTGCCTGCCGGATTTGTCTGGTTCTAAGAAAGCTCCGGCATTGCCGGTCTTGAGGAGTAAATGATGCGTTTCCATAAGTCGGAAGCGGCATTTCTGATCTTCATCTTGCTGGTCGTCGGGGCCGGGGCAACTCTTGCCTATGGCATGAAAGTGCTTGAGGCGATGGGGCCGATGACCGTCGCTGACACGAACATCGATCCGCTGGCAGTGATGGGGCGCTACGCATTTATGTCCGGAAGCCTGCTGGCGACGGCCTGCTTGTTCGGCATTTGTTTCATCTATCCGCAGATTCGCACCCAGTTGCGCGAAGAGGGCAAGCTGAGGGCGATGACGGAGAAGCTGAGTGCACGCTCCGAAACGCTTGAACATGCGGCGCTGACGGATGGTCTGACCGGCATGCAGAACCGGCGCTATTTTGACGACGCGTTACGCGAATATCTTGAGGAGTTTGGCCGGATAAAGCGTCCTGTCGGATTGATGGTGCTAGACCTTGACCACTTCAAGCAGGTCAACGACACGCATGGGCACGACGTTGGCGACGAAGTCTTGCGCAGCGTCTCGAACTGTCTCAAGGAATTTACACGCTTTCACGATGTGGTGGCCCGGCTTGGCGGCGAGGAATTTGCGGTTGTCGCACCAAACCTGGATGGCGAGATGCTGCATAAGCTTGCCGAGCGCATTCGCAAGGCAATCGCGACACTGACTGTGACATCTGGAAACGTCCGTCTGCGCGTGACTACAAGTGTAGGCGTGGCCGTCTGGGATGGCCGCGAGAGCGCAGAAGAATTCTATCGCCGCTGTGACCGTATGCTCTACGAAGCAAAGCGCCTTGGGCGTAACAGGGTATGCGCCTGACGCAATGAAGCGCAAGCGGCCTGCCTCTGGCCAGAACACGGATCCTCAAGATTCTGACCTTGAATCAGCGGCATTGTACTGCCGATAATCGATACCGATTTCAGGACCGATGCACGAGGCTCCAAGCCTGATCTGGATCAACAATTTCGGTCTGTGGAAGACTGGCTTGCGGCAATCAAGGCAAAGCGCCATCGGCGGCTTGTTGCGGCCGGTGGCGCTTTTGCAATTGCCGATGGGCTGGCCGTGGAGCGGTGGCCGGCGCCGGGGTCCACCTGCTCGCAATCAGCAAGGTTGAGCTACCGCATCGAGCCGGTAACCGGAATTGAACAGTGCCGCTCTACCTGTCCGTTGAACCGAACATCCGGCCGTCAGTGCGCCGGATTGCCCGGGGGTCCCGGCCGGAATCGGGCTCCAGCCGCGCCAAAGTCGGTCTTTGCTCGATGCTTGAATATGGGCTCGGCGCTGCGAGCGGCGCGACGGGAGCATTGAGCAAGACATCGTCGTCGCCGGCCTCCCGGCCACCTGATCGCAGCTTTTCGACGATTGCAGATAGATCGACATCCTGACGGATTGTCGCCAGATTTTCTTCCCGCATCGATGTCCCCGGTATCAGGTCGGGCGAGAGCGTCTCGAATTTCATGCGCATGGTCGTTGCGACGCCATCGCCGAAGGTGATCGCCTCGCGCTGGCCCATCGACGACAGGAAGCTCAGGGTCGAGGCGGACGAATCCGAAATGGCAGACCGGATGATCGCCTGGTCCTTTTCGTTGGCCAGACGCATCGCAAACACTGTCGAACATTGCGACAGGATTGTTGGATCAAGTTCACCAGGGCGCTGCGTCACGACGCCCAGATAGCAACCATATTTGCGGCCCTCTTTAGCGATTCGGGCGAGGGCAAAGCGGGTTGGCTCAAAGCCCAGGCGCGGGTCCGACGGTATATATCGATGGGCTTCCTCGCACAGCAGCAGCAATTCGATCTTGCCCTTGGACAGCGCGCAAACGTCGAACGCCAGCCGTGCAACAACTGAGCAGACCGAGTTGACGACTTCGGAGGGCACACCGCCGAGCTGCAGACAGGTGATAGGCTTGCCATTCATTGGAATACGCAAAAGCCGTCCAACAGCGGTGGTGATATTGTCCTCGACGATGCGTGCGGCAAACATGAAGCGAAAGCGCGGATCGCGGATAGCGGTGTCGAGACGCTGGCGCAGCGAGCGATAGATTGGCCGTATGTCCCTGCTTTCGAGCAGGCCCAAGCGGTCATCCAAGATCTTGAGAAGATCAGCCAAGCGGTAAGGCACCGGCGTGTCTGCGGTCAGGCCATTGGAATCTGCCGAGCGCAGGAGCGATGAAGCGCCGCCGCCGCGGGTCATGTTCTTGGCAACCGGAATGATCTCGCGGAGGACCTCGACCTCTTCCGGGATCGCCGGACGGCCGCGATAGAGCACTTCGACAAATTCCTCGAGGCGGAACATCCAGAACGGGAGGTCGAGGCTTTCGACGTCGATCGTGTTGCAGATATGCGAGAATGCGCTGGAAAACTCATTGTGTGGATCAAGGATCAGGACACGCAGATTGGGCCGCGCTTCCACCGCCTTGTGCACCAGCAGCGACACCGCCGTCGATTTGCCGACGCCTGTCGATCCGACCACGGCGAAATGGCGGCTGAGTGTGCGGCTCATCGATATATGGGCGACGACATCATGGTCTTGCGACAGCGTTCCGATCGATACGGTGTCGGCGCCACCGAGTGCGTAGACGGCGTTCAGGTCGCGCTGGCGAATGCGGTGAGCGATCGCGCCGATGAATGGATAGGTGGAAATGCCACGATCGAACGAAGGCTCGCGTCCGTCGACATCGCGGACTTCGCCAATCAGCTCAAGCTGAATGAACAGCCGGTTATGCCCTTCATCGCGCCAGCCGTCTTCCACGCTGACGTCCTGCACGAGACCGACAATGCGGGAATGCGGCATTGAAATGGAGATGAAACGGCCGACTGACCAGTGGCCGTTCTCATGAGATTCGTTGCCGGCCGATGTGACGACGATTGTCGCCTTCGCGCCATCGCACTGTGTAACGTGGCCAAGAATGCGTGCAGCTTCCTGGACCGGGTCGCGAACAATCAGGCCCTCGGGCGATCGGTTTACTTCGTCCCGGTCAATGAACATTAATGCACTTCCCCACTCTATCCATTTCTATAGCCGGACAAGGTTAAGAGGCGGTGAGCGGGAGCGGACTATATTTCATCAACAAACTGGCGAAGACGCGTTGGCCAAGTAGAATGAAAGCGGCTTGACGTTGTCCGGAACGCTGATTAATGTCCGCCGCTATGCAAAACCAGCTTATTCTCGTACGAAGGCGCGTGGGCAAGGCGGTGTAACCGCCGGGCGAAAGCACCCCATGCGCAACCACAGGCCCTTGACGGGGCCTTTTTTATTGCTTCAACGACAGTTTCTGATCAGGCGGAAGACACCCCATGAAGAAGACCAGCAGCGAAACCGGGCGGCGCGAGATGTCAGGCGCGGAAATGGTTGTGCAGGCGCTGAAGGATAATGGCGTCGAACACATTTTCGGCTATCCCGGCGGCGCCGTTTTGCCGATCTATGACGAGCTTTTCCAGCAAGACGCAATCCAGCACATTCTGGTGCGGCACGAGCAGGGAGCGGGGCACGCCGCCGAAGGCTATGCCCGCTCCACCGGAAAGCCTGGTGTCGTGCTGGTGACGTCTGGACCCGGCGCGACCAATGCCGTGACGCCGCTGCAGGATGCCTTGATGGATTCGATACCGCTGGTGTGCATTACAGGCCAGGTGCCGACCTCTTTGATTGGCTCGGACGCGTTCCAGGAATGCGATACGGTGGGCATTACGCGGCCTTGCACCAAGCACAACTGGCTGGTGAAGGACGTCAACGACCTGGCGGCGACGCTGCACGAGGCGTTCCACGTCGCAACAACCGGCCGTCCAGGTCCGGTGGTCGTCGACATTCCGAAGGACGTTCAGTTCGCGAAAGGCATCTATACGCCGCCGCAGACAGCGCCGCGCACCAGTTACAGCCCTAAAGTCCAGGGCGACATGGACAAGATCAAGGCCGCGGTGGAGCTCATGAAGGGCGCCAAACGGCCGATCATCTATTCGGGCGGCGGCGTCATCAATTCGGGCCGCGAAGCCAGTCAGCTGCTGCGGGAATTGGTCGATTTGACCGGTTTCCCGATCACGTCGACGCTGATGGGGCTGGGCGCATATCCGGCATCGGGCAAGAACTGGCTCGGCATGCTGGGCATGCACGGCACTTATGAAGCCAACATGGCGATGCATGATTGCGACGTGATGCTGTGCGTCGGCGCGCGCTTTGATGATCGCATCACCGGCCGGCTGAACGCGTTCTCGCCCAACTCGAAGAAGATCCATATCGACATCGATCCGTCGTCGATCAACAAGAACGTACATGTCGATGTCGGCATTCTGGGCGATGTCGGTCACGTTCTGGAAGACATGGTTCGGCTATGGCGGGCGACTGCCAAGGCCGACAAGGCAGCGCTCTATCCCTGGTGGGAGCAGATCGCCCGGTGGCGCGCCCGCGACTCGCTGGCCTACACGCCCAACAATGACGTGATCATGCCGCAATATGCTATCCAGCGGCTGTTCGAGCTGACCAAGGGACGCGACACATATATCACGACTGAAGTCGGCCAGCATCAGATGTGGGCTGCGCAGCATTTCCATTTTGACGAGCCGCATCGCTGGATGACCTCTGGCGGGCTTGGTACGATGGGCTACGGGTTGCCAGCGGCGCTTGGCGCACAGATCGCGCATCCCAATGCGCTGGTCATCGACATTGCCGGCGACGCGTCAGTGCAGATGACAATGCAGGAAATGTCGACGGCGGTGCAGTACAATGCGCCGATCAAGATTTTCATCCTGAACAACCAGTATATGGGCATGGTGCGCCAGTGGCAGCAGCTGCTGCATGGCAACCGGCTTTCGCATTCCTACACCGAGGCGATGCCCGACTTTGTCATGCTGGCTGAGGCTTATGGCGGCCATGGCATCCGCTGCGACAAGCCGTCGGAACTGGATGACAAGATCCGGGAAATGATCGACGTGAAGAAGCCGGTGATCTTCGATTGCCGGGTGGCGGCGCTCGCCAACTGCTTCCCGATGATCCCGTCCGGCAAGGCCCACAACGAGATGCTGCTGCCGGATGAGGCGACTGACGAGGCTGTCGCCAACGCCATCGACGCCAAGGGCAGGGAACTGGTGTAAGGTTGAAGTAAGACGAGGTAAGGCGTATGGTCTTACCTTGTCTTACTGCTGGAGGCCGCCATGAATGCGCGCGCACGAATTTCGAGCAAAGGGCAGTTGGTGCTGCCCAAAGCAGTGCGCGACGCCTTCGGATTGACGACCGGGTCGGAGGTCGAAATCGAGGCTGACGGTGACATGATCATTCTGAAACCGAGGAGAAGGCGGCTAGAGGGGCAGGAAAAATACACGGTCGACGACGTCGCTGGCATGATCAAATATGACGGGCCGCCAGTAGCGATCGAAGACATGAACCGATTGCTTGAAGAGGACTTGCGGCGGCGTTGGAATGCGAAGAGCGATTGATACCAATGTCGTTGTCCGCTTCCTGGTCGATGACGGCTCGCAGGAGGTGCCGATTGCGCGCGAGGTCTTCCGCAGCGGTGCGGTCGAGATTTCTTCAAGCGTAATGCTTGAATGCGAGTGGGTTCTTCGTTCGATCTACAAGATAAGGCCAGAGGCGATCTGTGAAGGTTTCACGGCTTTGCTCAATCTCGAGAATGTATTTGTGCGAGACCGGGACATTGTTGCCGCAGCAATCGATGCCTACAGGAACGGCCTTGATTTCGCTGATGCCACGCATCTGTTCATGACTGAAAAGTCCGAGGAATTTCTGACCTTCGATGGTCACTTCAGAAAAACTGCCGCCCGGCTGAACGAAGCGCTGCCGGTCCGAACGCCAACACTACAGACGCTGGAAAGAAAGACATGAACGCCCAACTTCAACCCACCGGCTCCGCCTATTTCATCGCCAAGGACACCCAGGTTCCCGAGGTGCATACGCTATCCGTGCTGGTCGACAACGAACCGGGCGTGCTGGCGCGCGTGATCGGGCTGTTTTCAGGCCGCGCCTACAATATCGACAGCCTGACCGTGTCTGAAACCGAGCACGAGCGCCACTTGTCGCGCATCACCATCGTCACGCGCGGCACGCCGCATGTGCTGGAGCAGATCAAGCATCAGCTCGAACGCATCGTGCCGGTGCACCGGGTGGTGGATCTGTCGGTCAGGGCGCGTGAACTTGGCCATGACCGGCCGATCGAACGTGAACTGGCGCTGATCAAGGTGGCGGGCACCGGCGACAGCCGGGTGGAGGCGCTGCGTCTGGCCGAAGCGTTCCGCGCCAATGTGATCGACGCCAACACTGAGCATTTCATTTTCGAGATTACCGGCCGGGTGTCGAAGATCGAGCAATTCATTGCGATCCTGAAGCCGCTTGGGCTGGTCGAAGTGTGCCGCACCGGCGTGGCTGCGATGAACCGCGGTGCACAAGGCATGTAGGCTCGAAATTAGCCGGGCTGCTTGTCGGCCCTGGCTTCGGCAATCCGCTTGCTTTCGCGCTTGATCGGGCCGCCGATCGGGCAAACATCCTGGACGAAGCCGTTCAGGGTGTTGACCAGATTGTTCTGCACCAGCGAATAGCGAATGAACTGCCCCTCACGCTGGCTTGAGATCAGGCCAGCGGTTTCCAGTACATTCAGATGCTGGGAAATCGACGGTTTCGACATGGTGAAGCGCCCGGCGATTTCGCCGGCCGTCATGTCGGTATGCGCCAGATAGGCCAGGATTTTTCGACGGGGGGCTGACGCCAGCGCCTCGAATACGCGCTGCATTGGCGCAGTCGCAACCTGCTCGGCGAGTTCTTCGGTGCTGTCTTGGGTGTTGTCCATTGCCGTCAACGTAATCCTGGAATCATATAATTAGGCTATTGCCTAACAAACTAAATGAGCGCTATAGAGGTAATTAGCTTATGGCTTAAATATATGGATTGCCCGCCCGATGCAAGCGGGGCGAGGGAAGGAGAGGCGAGATGTCGACGATTTCCACCGGACGGATGGTCTCAGGTGCGCAAAGTGATGCAGTGGACGGACAGGTCTACTGGGTCTGGACAAAGTCGCTGTGGATCAGCGCCCTGACAATCATCGCCCTGGTGTTTGCGCCGCTCACTTTCAGCTGGAGCGCGCTGGCGCTGTTTTTCGTGACAACGGCAGTGACGATCTGCGCAGGGCACTCTGTCGGCATGCACCGCCTTTTGATCCACCGCTCGTTTCGCACCAACATCTATATCGAGCACATGCTCGTCTATCTTGGAACGCTTGTCGGCATGGCGGGGCCGTTCGGCATGATCTACGCCCACGACATTCGTGACTGGGCTCAGCGGCAGAAAGATTGTCATCCGCTCTACGCGCATCGCCGGTCGTTTTTTGTCGATGCGTGGTGGCAAATGCACTGCGCGGTGAAACTGGCGCACCCGCCGCGCTTCGTCATCGAATCGCGTGTCGTCAATGACAGATTCTACCGGTTTCTCGAACGCAGCTGGATGGCGCAACAGCTCCCTTGGGCCGCGCTGTTCTATCTGATCGGTGGCTGGTCCTGGGTGATCTGGGGGATTGCCTTGCGCGTGCCTGTGTCGCTGATCGGGCACTGGCTGATCGGCCATTATGCACATCGCGACGGCCATCAGGGCTGGGCTGTCGATGGCGTGGCCGTGCAGGGCTACAACCTGCCCGCATTTGGGCTTGTCACTTTTGGAGAGGCATTTCATGGCAATCACCACGCGTTCCCGGAATCTGCGCGGCTCGGGCTTGAGCGTGGACAGATCGACCTCGGGTGGTGGCTGATCCGTGCGATGATGTGGTTGGGACTGGCGAGCCAGATCAAGCTACCTGAGAATACGGCGCATCGCGATGGATTGCGGCGTGTCGGGCAGGCCGGCGACACTGAAAGCCGGCCATCCTGCGGGCGCAAATGCCGGGGCTGTGCGCTGGCGCGGGTCTGATCTGGTCAATGCGGCGGATACGCAATTGGCCCAACCGGCAAGCAGATCTGGAATGGAGCGGCCAATTGACCGCAGTCGGAAACAAAGTCAGGGTGATTGACCTAAATCTGGTCATTCCATGTCCTACGACACATTCGCCGCATTGCTGGTCTATGCCTTCGTGACATCGGTCACGCCGGGGCCAAACAATTTCATGCTGCTGGCGTCGGGCGTCAATTTCGGCTTCTGGCGGACCTTTCCCCACATGTGCGGCATCGGTTTCGGGTTCTTTTCGCTGCTGATTGGCGTTGGCGCGGGACTTGGCGCGTTGCTGGCGGCATTTCCGCAACTGCATTTGATTCTGAAGATCGCTGGCGGAGCCTATCTGCTCTATCTCGCGTGGAAGATCGCCATGTCGCGGTCGCTTGGCAAGGCAGGCGACGTGAAGGCACGGCCAATGACCTTTGTCGAGGCGTCATTGTTCCAGTGGGTCAATCCGAAAGCATGGGTGATGGCTGTCACCGCGATGGCGCTCTATGCCGACCCGTCCAATCCGATGTGGTCGATGTTCCTGGTGTCGTGCGTCTTTGCGCTGACCAATTTTCCCAGCGTCTCGATTTGGGCCGGATTTGGCGTGGCGCTGCGCGGTTTTCTGGCCGATCCAGTGCGGCTGAAATGGTTCAACATCACGATGGGTGTGTTGCTGGCGCTGACTATGATCCCGATGCTGCGGTAGGGTTCAGAAAAGCGCCAGATAAGGCCGCGTCAGCATCAGTCGGAAAATTCCCAAGCCCTTAAATTGTCACTACAGCCTAGCGCCGCAGTTCACCAACGACATGCGCCGCGACTGCGCAAAAGACGAGCGCCCCGCCAATCATTGTCTGGGCGCTTGGGGTCTCGCCAAAAGCCAGCCAGACCCAGAGTGGCGCAAGGGGCGCGTCGAGTGCGCCGATCAATGCGGTTTCAATGGCTGGCAACAGGCGCGCGCCAAGTGTGAACAGCGCGATGCCGGCTGCAGAATTGACCAGGCCAAACAGCGCAAGGATTGCCAATTCCGCAGGTCCGACTGCAAGTGGCATCCCGATGGGCCAGCAGGCGATGCCGCTGATCAGGCTCGACATGGCTGCAGCCGGCATGGCCGGAATGCCGGGGTGTTTGCGGGCGATCACCATCATCGCGACGACCGAGAGGGTCATGCCCAGCGCCAGTAGATCGCCAAGCAGACTGCCTTCCGGACCAAGGCCAACCATGATCACGACGCCGACAAGCGCGACAACGCTGGCAATGATCGCCGCCCGCGACGGACGCTCGCCAAGGACAAGCCACGACAGGCCGGCTGCGAGCAGTGGCGCAGTGGCGTAGATTACGGCGGCATGGGCGACGGTTGTATTGCGCAGGGCATAGATGAACATGACCATGCCGGCCGCCGAGACCATGGCAAAGGTCCAGCCCGGCCAGCCGAGCCGCAACAATTGCGCAAACGATGACCGGCCGTTGATGGCGAGCACGACCAGCGCGATGCCTGCTGCGCCGAACAGACCGCGCCAGACAAGCATCGTCGCCGCGTCAAGGTCGACCAGGCGTGTGAACAGCCCTGCCGTGCTCCAGGCGACGGCCGAGGTGGTTACGAAGATCAATCCAAGCCGGTAATCATTCATGTCCTGGTCTATGCAAAGGAGCATTGGCCAGTCGAGACGCAAACGGGCAAGGGGAAGCGCATCCTGACATCATGCTGGCAACAGCACCGGTCATTGCCGAGGCAAGACCGGCGCTTGCTGTGGAGGACAGCGCGGCATAGGCTGACAGTATGGCGCACGACCACGATAATGATCATCACCACGACCACGACCACGACCACGACAATCATCTCGATCCGATGGCGGCGAGGGTGAGGGCGCTGGAGACGATCCTGACCGAAAAGGGCCTGATTGACCCGGCCGCGCTCGACGCCATTGTCGATACCTACGAGAACAAGGTCGGTCCGAAGAATGGCGCCAAGGTTGTTGCCAGGGCGTGGACCGATCCGGACTATGCCGACTGGCTGAAACGCGACGCAACGGCTGCAATCGCGTCACTCGGCTTCACCGGGCGACAGGGCGAACATATGCAGGCGGTGTTCAACACGCCTGAGCAGCACAATCTGATCGTCTGCACCTTGTGCTCCTGTTATCCGTGGTCAGTGCTTGGGCTGCCGCCGGTCTGGTACAAGGCGCCGCCCTATCGCAGCCGCGCCGTGATAGATCCGCGCGGGGTGCTTGAGGAATTTGGGCTAAGCCTTTCGCAAGAGACTCGAATCCGGGTTTGGGATTCGACTGCGGAACTGCGTTACCTGGTTGTGCCGATGCGGCCTGCGGGCACTGAGGAGATGAGCGAGACCGAGCTTGCAGACCTTGTGACGCGCGATTCGATGATCGGCACGGACGTGGCGAGGCGTCCGGCATGAACGGGCCGCAGGATCTGGGCGGCCAGATGGGATTTGGGCCGGTCGCTCCCGAACAAGATGAGCCCTGTTTCCACGCTGAGTGGGAGAAGCGGGCGCTTGGCGTGACGCTCGCGTGTGGTGCGTTTGGCGCATGGAACATCGATGAAAGCCGCCATGCCCGCGAAAGCCTGCACCCGGCGGATTACTATGCGTCGAGCTATTACGAGATCTGGACCAAGGCGCTGGAAACCTTGTTGGAGCGGCACGGCTTTGTAACGGAGGCGGAGCGCGAAGCAGGACATTCGCTTGGGACCTCGGCGACGCCGAAACGCGTGCTGCAAGCAGGCGACGTTGCTGCTGTGCTGGCCAAGGGCGGTCCGTGTGACCGGCCGGTCCCGGCCCCTTCGCGCTTCCGTGCAGGCGACAGGGTGCGCACCAGGATTATCAATCCGACCGGCCATACGCGGCTGCCGCGCTACGCCCGTGGCAAGATCGGCGTGATAGATGCGGTGCGCGAGGGATTTGTGTTTCCCGATGCGAATGCGCATGGCAACGGCGAGCAGCCGCAATGGGTCTACACGGTGCTGTTTGAAGGGCCTGAAATATGGGGTGCAGGGAGCGACCCGACGCTCAGCGTCTCGATCGACGCCTGGGAGAGCTATCTTGAGCCAGCCTGACGCGACGCCGACATTTTGTGAGCCGTGGGAGGCGCAGGCCTTTGCACTGGCGGTTTCGCTGCAGGACAGGGGCGTGTTCACCGCGGTTGAATGGGCCGAGGCGCTGGGGCGCGAAGTACATCGCGATGATGCGGCAAGCGACGGCCACGACTATTACGGGCACGTGCTGGCGGCGGTCGAAAAACTGCTCGCCTCCAAGGGGGTGGTGCAGACGGCAGATGTAGACGCCATGTCGGCGGCATGGGAGCGGGCCGCCCATGCAACGCCGCACGGAAAACCGATCCTGCTCGAAAACGATCCTGAAGGCGCGCTTCGCGGTTAACTGTTGCCCGCTGCACCCGAATCCTGCCAGTTGGCTGGATGCAGTTTTCTCCCCAACAGGACGAGGCGCTGAAGTCGGTCGGGCGCTGGCTGAAGTCTGGCCGACCACAGATTTTCCGGCTGTTTGGCTATGCCGGAACCGGCAAGACGACGTTGGCGCGTTATTTTGCCGAACATGTTGACGGTCAGGTGCAGTTTGCAGCCTTTACCGGCAAGGCGGCGCAGGTGTTGCGCTCCAAAGGTGCAACCAACGCACGTACCATTCACTCGCTGATCTACCGTCCGCGCGGCGAGGAGGCTGTCGCGGACGAGACGACGGGGAAAACCTCGATCAATCCGACATTTTCGCTCAACCGGCAAAGCCCGATCTCGCGCGCCAAACTGGTGATTGTCGACGAATGTTCGATGGTTGATGAGCAGCTTGGCCGCGATCTGCTCAGTTTCGGCACGCCGATCCTGGTGTTGGGCGACCCGGCGCAGTTGCCGCCGATATCTGGCGGCGGTTTTTTCACCGAACATGAGCCGGATCACCTGTTGACCGAAATTCACCGCCAGGCGCGCGACAATCCGATCATCCAGCTGGCGCTCGATGTGCGTGAGGGCCGCGAATTCATGCATGGCGATTTCGGGTCGGCGCAAGTGATCGGCAAGGATCAGGTGACGCAGGATCTGGTGCTGGACGCCGATCAGGTGCTGGTCGGGACCAACAGAACGCGCCGGCGCTACAACATGCGGCTGCGCGAGCTGAAAGGGTTCTCGGCTGATTACCCGCAGGCAGGCGACAAGCTGGTGTGCCTGCGCAACGATCCTGCCAAGGGGCTGCTGAACGGTTCGCTGTGGAAGGTGATGACGTCATCGCGCGAGACGGTGAAGCCGGGCATCAATCTTCTGGTGGCCCCTGAAGAAGACGATCCCGACCGTGGCATTTCCAAGATCAAATTGTTGAAGGCGGCATTCGAGAACCCTGACGAGGAAATTCCCTGGCAGCAGAAAAAGCGCTTTGATGATTTTGACTATGGCTACGCATTGACCGTGCACAAAGCGCAAGGCTCGCAATGGGACAATGTCGTGCTGTTTGATGAAAGCTGGGCGTTCAAGGAAACGCGGCAACGCTGGCTGTACACAGCAATTACGCGCGCCGCGAAACAATTGACCATCGTCAAGTGACCCTGACGGCTTCGCTGGCCCATCGAAGGAGATGAAGCTGGTTCAGCAAGTCGCTTGTGCGATGGCTGGATGCGGGCCTATCGTTCGTTCCCTAACCAGGGAGAGCTTCAATGAAACGACTTCTTTTGGCTGTAGTGGCAGCCATCTCCGCCACACCGGCACTCGCAGCCGAAAAGGTCATTGAATTTCAGGTCGACGGCAAGAAGATTGTCGGTACGCTGAACCTTCCCGACGGCGTGACCAAGCCGCCGGCGATCCTGATGTTGCATGGGTTCACCGGCAACCGCAACGAACTCGAAATTCCGGCCGTCAAGGAGCCGATTTTTACCCGCGCTGCGCGTCTGTGGGCTGAAAAGGGCGTGGCCAGCCTGCGCATCGACTTCATGGGCTCGGGCGACAGCGAGGGCGATTATGCCGATACCACGATTGAAGGGCAGGTGAGCCAGGCGATGGCTGCACTCGACTATCTGGCGGCTGTTCCGGAAATCGACAAGGATAAGCTGGCGCTGGTGGGCTGGTCGATGGGTGGCGCTGTCGGTTCCGCGGTTGCCGGTCGCACCGAACAGGATCTCGACGCCGTGGCGCTCTGGGCGCCGGGCACCAACATGGCTGCGGCGATGTCGCTTTTCCTGGGCTCCGACACCATCAAAAAGGGTCTGGTGGCCGGCGATGCTGCCGTTGAAGCAACCTTGCCGTGGGGTGGCAAGGTCTCCCTGAAAGGCCCGTTCTTCAACAGCCTCTATGCGGTCGATCCAGCCGCCGAAATCGGGAACTATGACGGGCCTCTGCTCGTAGCGGTCGGCACCAAGGACGACGTCGTGTATCCGCAGCCGGCGGCGGGGCAAATCCTGCTGGACTATCATGAGGGCGAAGAGGAATTGCTGGTCTGGGACATGGACCATGTGTTCAATGCATTCCAGAACGCCGAGACAGTTGACAAACTGGTTGGCGCGACGGGCGATTTTATCGCCAAGCATCTGGACTAAGTCGTTTTGCCAAACGGTCCGGCGTGATTTCGGTCGTGCCGGACCTGAAATAGGGGTAATGTGGCGGTTCTGGAGCAGCCGAGTCTTGGTATGCGTCAACTTCCTTGTCCTATGAAGGGTGTCAGACGACCGGAAACCCGCAACGATGCCTGCAAAACTGTCTGTCAATCTCAACGCTATCGCGATGTTGCGCAACCGGCGCGACCTGCCTTGGCCGAGCGTCATCGGGTTCGGCCGGATTGCGCTGGCGGCCGGCGCTCACGGTTTGACGGTCCATCCGCGTCCGGATCAACGGCATATAAGGTTTAGCGATCTGGCCCCGATCCGGAACCTGATCGACGACGAGTTTCCCAATGCGGAGTTCAATATCGAAGGATATCCGACTGAGGAATTTCTCGAACTGTGCGAGATACATCAGCCAGAACAGGTGACGCTGGTGCCCGATGATCCCTCGCAGCCGACGTCGGACCATGGCTGGGATTTTGGGACTCAGGGCGACTTTCTGAGGCCGGTCGTGTCGCGGCTGAAAAGAGGCGGCATGCGCGTGTCACTGTTTACTGACGCTGATCCGGCGGGCGTGGCGGCGGCAAAGGATACGGGCGCAGACCGGATCGAGCTCTACACCGGCCCGTATGGTGGCTGCTTTGAAGATTCAAAGAAAGCGGCCAAGATGCTGGAAGATCTTGGAAAAACCGCTGATGCCGCGCTGTCGCTGGGTCTTGGCGTCAATGCTGGACACGACCTGACGGTCGCCAACCTGCCTGAGCTGGCGAGGCGGATTCCGAAACTTGCAGAGGTTTCTATCGGCCACGGGCTGACTGCGGATGCTCTGGAATATGGAATGGCTGGCACGGTACGGCGTTTCCTTGCCGCACTGGGTCATCAGAACTGAGCTGGCGGCACTGAATTTTCGACGTTTGGCTGAATTTGTGCGGTGCACATAGAATCTGATTGCATTTCCTGCGGCGCAAGCCTAACGAGCGCGCCGCTGTCGCGTTTGGAGCCTCAACATGGCCCTGTCCGGTAATGAGAGCATGAGCGGGGAGGCGGGACATCCTGCCGCCCATGGTCCAGAGAACCAGAACCTGAAACTGCTGGTTCTCGGCGCGCTTGGCGTTGTCTTTGGCGACATCGGCACCAGCCCGATCTATGCATTCCGCGAGGCGCTGCATGCGGCGTCCGGCGGCGGCGAGGTGGCTTCACGCGAAGACATTCTCGGCGTGCTGTCGCTGATCCTGTGGGCGCTGACGATTATTGTGACGATCAAATACGTCGTGTTCGTGCTGCGCGCCGACAACAAGGGCGAAGGCGGCACGCTGTCGCTGATGGCGCTTGCGAGCTCGGCATTTTCGTCGCGGTCGCTGCCGATTCTCGTATTGGGTATGCTCGGTGCGGCGCTATTCTATGGCGATGCGGTTATCACGCCGGCAATCTCGGTTCTTTCAGCGGTCGAAGGGCTGGAGGTGATTACGCCAGCGTTTGACGCCTACGTTGTGCCGATCACTATTGCCATCCTTGCGGCATTGTTTGCCGTCCAGCGCTTTGGCACCGGCAAGGTCGGCGCTGTGTTTGGCCCGATTACGCTAATCTGGTTTGTGGCACTCGGCTATTCCGGCCTGACGCATGTCTTCGACGATCCCGGCATTCTGAGCGCCGCCAATCCGTACTACGGCGCGATCTTCCTCTACGATCAGCCGGAAGTGTCATTTGCGGCCATCGGCGCTGTGTTCCTGGCCGTCACCGGAGCGGAAGCGCTTTATGCTGATCTTGGCCATTTCGGCCGCCGGCCGATCGTGCTGGCGTGGATTGCCATCGTGTTTCCGTGCCTTCTCTTGAACTATGTCGGACAAGGGGCTTTCGTGCTGTCGCATGGCGGCCAGGTGGGGCATCCGTTCTTCGAAATGAACAGCGGCTGGATGCTGGTCTTCATGGTGGTTTTGGCAACTTTTGCTACCGTGATCGCCAGCCAGGCGGTGATCACCGGCGCGTTCTCGCTGACGCGGCAGGCGGTGCAGCTCAACCTGCTGCCGCGCTTCAAAGTGCTGCACACGTCCGAGACCCATTCCGGTCAGATTTATCTGCCGAGGGTGAATATCCTGTTGGCGATTATTGTCATGCTGCTGGTGCTTGGTTTCCAGAGCTCGAGTTCTCTGGCTGCCGCCTACGGTATTTCAGTTACGGGCGAAATGGTTGTGACGACGATGCTTCTGTTCGTCGTGATGCGCAAACTGTGGAAATGGTCGCTCGCGGCAAGCGTATTGCTGATGGGCGTGTTTCTTGTGATCGAACTGGTGTTCTTTGCGTCCAACATCATCAAGGTGGCGGATGGCGGCTGGGCGTCGCTTCTTGTGGCGGCGATTGTGGTGCTCATGATGTGGACTTGGGTCCGCGGCAGCCAGTATCTGTTCGACAAGACCCGCAAAAACGAAATTCCACTCAACATGCTGGTGGACAATCTGTCCAAGAAGAAGCCGCATCTGGTGCCGGGGACGGCGGTATTCCTGACGTCTGATCCGCTGAGCGCACCGACTGCGCTGCTGCACTCGCTGAAACACTACAAGGTGTTGCATGAAAGTAATGTGATCCTGTCGATCCGCACGGCCCCGACGCCGACAGTGGCCAAACAGGATCGCGTCGAAATGGAGCAGCTGAACGACCTGTTCATGCGTGTGACGCTGCATTTCGGCTATATGGAGCAGCCTAATATTCCAAAAGCCCTGGCAATCTGCCGCAAGCAGGGCTGGAAATTCGACATCATGACGACCTCGTTTTTCCTGTCGCGCCGGTCGCTCAAACCGTCGGCTCATTCCGGCATGCCGGTATGGCAGGACAAGCTGTTCATCGGGCTTGCCCAGACGGCGGCGGATGCGACCGAATATTTCCAGATTCCAACCGGACGCGTCGTCGAAGTAGGCACGCAGGTCACGATCTGACCGGTTGACGCTCTGCCTCCAGGCAGTCAGTTTGTTTCAAAAGCATGGAGCATCCGATTGCCACTGATCAAAGCCAACGGGATAGACATTTTCTATGATGAATTCGGAAAGGCGACTGATCCTGCCGTTCTGCTGATCATGGGGCTGGGCACGCAGATGGTGGCCTGGTCGGAACGGTTTTGCCAAGACATTGCATCCCGCGGCTTTCGGGTGATCCGGTTCGACAATCGAGATATTGGCCTGTCGCAGAAGATGACAGGCGCCCGCCGCTATAATCTGCAATGGGCATTTGCCAAGGCATGGTTGGGCCTGCCGGTCGGTTCGCCTTACACGCTCGAAGATATGGCAGCGGATGCGATGGGCCTGCTTGATGCGCTTGGCATCGATAAGGCGCACATTGTTGGCGCCTCAATGGGCGGCATGATTGCCCAGATCGTGGCCGCAAAATACCCGCAGCGCTGCCTGAGCCTGACGTCGATCATGTCGACCAGCGGCGACCGCAAGCTGCCTTTGCCAAAACGTGAGGCGTTTGCTGCGTTGAAGGGCAAGCGGCCCGACCCGCAAGATCGGGAGGCGTTGATCGAGTTTGGTATGAAGGTGCTGCGGGCCATCGGCAGTCCGGGGTATCCGACGCCGGAGCCCGAGCTGCGCGAGGCGGTGACGCGGTCGACGGCGCGTTCCGTTCATCCTCCAGGCTTTATCCGGCAAATGCTGGCGATCCTGGCCAATGGAAGCCGTGTCAAATTGTTGAAAACGATCGGGACGCCGACACTGGTGCTGCATGGAGAAGCGGACCCGCTGGTGCCGATTGAAGGCGGCCGCGATACCGCCCGGCTGATTGAGGGCGCGCGGCTTGTGACGATCCCCGGCTGGGGGCATGACCTGCCGCGCGAGCTCGAGCCAAGATTAGCAAAAGCAATCGCCGACCACGCGCAGGCAGCGGACGTGCGTATGGATGGTTGACCGGGTTCTCGTCACTGGAGGCTCCGGGTTTATCGGTTCACACTGCATCCTGAAACTGCTTGGTGCTGGTTATCGTGTGCGCACAACCGTGCGGTCGCTGGCGAGGGAAGCCGATGTCAGGGCGATGTTGAAGCAGGGTGGTGCGGAACCCGGCGCGGCGCTGGAATTTGTCGAGGCTGACCTGTTGTCAGACGATGGCTGGCGGAAAGCTGCGGAAGGCTGCACTTTTGTGCTGCATGTCGCGTCACCATTGCCGGTGCGCCAGCCGCGCGATCACGACCTGCTGGTCCGGCCCGCGCGCGATGGCGCCTTGCGTGTGCTTGGCGCGGCGCGTGACGCTGGCGTAAGGCGCGCGGTGATGACGTCGTCCTTCGCTGCGGTCGGCTATGGCCATCCTGCCCGTGAGGCGCCGTTTACTGAAGAAGACTGGACTGACCCGACAAACACCGGCGGCTACATCAAGTCGAAGACGTTGGCAGAGCGCGCTGCCTGGGATTTCATTGCGAGCAATGGCGGCGGGCTGGAACTGGCAACTGTCAATCCCGTCGTCGTGCTCGGCCCGGCGCTGGATGCCGATTCATCAGCTTCTGTCAGCCTGATCCGGCTGATGATGACAGGGTGGATGCCCTTTGTGCCGCGCACCTCGATTGGCATTGTCGATGTGCGCGACGTCGCGGATCTGCATCTGTTGGCCATGACGAGCCCGGCGGCGAACGGTCAACGTTTTCTCGCCAGTGCTGGCCGGATGGGCTTGCCCGGGATAGCGCGCACTTTGAAACAAGAACTCGGACCTTCCGCTCGCCGGGTTTCGGCCGTGCCGCTGCCGGACTGGATATTGCGCTGTGCCGGCCTGTTCAGCGAAACCGTTCGGGGCATGGCAGACCAGCGCGGGACGATGGACGCATCGATCGAAAAGGCTGGACGGATACTTGGCTGGAAGCCACGTCCGATGCGCGATGCGATTGCCGCGACCGGTGAAAGCCTGGTGCGGCTGGGGATTGTGAAATAGCCGCGACAACTGGCCGTCTCGCTTCGTTGCGCGGTTGGACCACTATTGCCCATGCAATCTTATGGGGTTTTGGTGAAAGCACTCGACATTGCAATTGCAGGCGCGGGGCCGGCAGGACTGGCGGTGGCGCTGCTGCTGGCGCGCGACGGCCACAAGGTGCGCATATTCGAGCGATTTGACGCGCCGCATCCGGTTGGCTCCGGGCTGATCCTGCAGCCGACAGGTCTGAGTGTCCTGGCCAGTCTTGGCCTGTTTGAGGAAATTGCCGGGCTTGGCCAGCGGATCGACCGGCTGCATGGCGCGGATGCGAAGAGCAGCCGTACCGTGCTCGATGTGCGCTATGACTGGGTGAAGGGCGACCGGTTCGGCGTGGCCGTGCATCGCGCTGCGCTGTTTGGCGTGTTGTTCCGGGCGGTCGAGCGCGCGGGCATCGAGATCGTGCCGGCCACGGATACTGTTGACGTCGAGGCTGATGATGCGGGAGCTTGGCTGAGAACTGACAGCGGCGCGCGGCTGGGGCGATTTGACCTGGTGGTTGATGCGACTGGTGCAAAATCACTGCTGAAACGCCGCAGCTTTCGGCCTGCCGAGCCGCGTCCTCTTGCCTATGGCGCATTCTGGGCGTCGCTGAAGTGGCGCGGCGAGGGGTTTGATCCGCATGCGCTGATGCAACGCTATGACAAGGCGCGAGTGATGATTGGCGTGCTGCCGATCGGGCGGCGTGAGCCAGGCGGCGACAAGATGGCGGCGTTCTTCTGGAGCATCAAGCCTTCGGATGCTGACGCCGTGCGCGCCGCAGGGCTCGATGCGTGGAAGGCGCGGGTGGCTGGATACTGGCCGGAAGCGCAACCCTATCTCGACCAGATCACAACGTTTGATGACCTGACGCTGGCGCGTTATGGCCACCACACGCTTGCTATGCCTGCCGGGCGGCGGCTGGCGATCATTGGGGATGCAGCGCACTCGACCAGCCCGCAACTCGGGCAGGGGGCAAATATGGCGCTGCTCGACGCGGCCGCGCTGGCGCATGCCTTGCAAGCTGGCCGTGACCTGCCACTGGCGTTGAACAGCTACGCTTCGGCTCGGCGAATACACCTGCGGCTGTTCCAGGCGCTGTCGCTGCTGCTGACGCCGTTCTACCAGTCGGACTCGACATTGATCCCGCTGATGCGGGACCGGCTGGTGGCAACGATCGCAAAAATCCCGCCAATGCCCTGGCTGCTGGCTGGAATGGTGTCGGGCACGCTGGCCGACCCTTTCACCGGGGCGGGGGTGCGCGAAGCGGATTGGTCGCGCTACTTGCTGCAGAGCGAGCCACGATCCGGCTAAAACAGCGCTTGCAAATCGACGCCGAACGGCCAACAGTCAAGTCGAACCGCGATCCAGCTATGACCCGTAGCATTCCGCCTCCGCCTCCTGCTCGTGCTTCAATCGCCAAGATTATCGCTGGAAGACTTCCGGCTTTGCTGGTGGGGGCAGTCTACGTCTTAATCGTTACCCAACATTCTGGGCAGATTGATGCGCTGTTTGATACGTTGGTATTTCCGGCGGACCATGGCCTAATCGTTGCCATAGCCGTCTTGACGGGCGTTATCCTCGTGGTGCTGATGCCGCGGCCTATCCGGTCGCTGCGTGTGGTTGATCTGGTCATCTGCATGTTGCCTGCGGCCAGCTTGGTGGCGCGCTTCTACTTGACGGGTAGCATCAATGTAGCTGCGGCCATAGGGGTGATCCTGATCGCGGCAGTCGCTGTATTCTTTGCGAGCCGACGCTCATTTGGTGGCTGGCGTCCTGTCCTAGTGACCGCGGTTCTCACCATCGCGTGCTGGTTTGGACTGCGCCATGCGTTGTTGGTTTCGCCGGTCGCGTTTCCGCGCCAGCTTGGCGCGGTGGCGATTGTCTTGCTATTTGCTGGGTTCGCAGCCGTGACGCTTCAGCTTGCTTTTCGTAGCCTCGCCGTCAGTCTTGTCTTGGCGGCCGCATCTGGCTACGCCCTATTCGCCTACCAGGAAAAGCATTTGATCACTCTCAACGAGCAGACTGATCACGACGATTCCGATGGGAATTATGAGCGGAACATTCGCTGGCAGGTGTCTGTACAACAGACGTTTCGGACGTGGCTCAAGAGTAGGAACGATCTTGAAGCGTTTCTTGTGGCAGGCAAGCCGTATCCGGTATTCATTGCCGCTTCCGAGGGTGGAGGGGGATATGCGGCCGCTCACGCGGATCTGTTCCTGACCAAGCTGCAGCAGCGCTGCCCGAATTTCGCGCAGCACCTTTTTGTCATGGTGGGCGTATCAGGCGGATCGGTGGGTAATACGCTATTTCAGACTGCTCTCAAGGATGAGATCAATCCGGCGGATTTCAAGGGGTGCGGAGGTCGGCCGGAGCCCGGGCAGGTTCTGGAACAGCTTGGCACCGATCATCTGTCGCCTGTGCTTGCCGCGCTCCTGTTCCAGGACTTTCCAAACAAGTTGCTATTCGGTTTGCTTGGCACCTTTGATCGGTCTGAAGCGCTTGCAGCCTCTTTGTCGACATCAGCGTGGAGAGAGAAGGCGGATGTGGAGCGGCTTTACTGGAACCACTTCTGGCGCAGCGACGTGGAACAGCCGGCGTTCGGAATGGGGGAAGGACCAGCACTGGTCTATGTGGCGACCAATGCGGTATCGGGGAAGCGCTATGTCTTCGCGCCATTCTCGTTTCCGTACAATTCGTACCGTGCGCGGTTTGAGGAATATCTGTCTGACATGAACTGGACTGGGCCGGACGAGTCAGGTGCGCGGCAGTCGGACGTGCGGTTGATCGACGGCGTGGTGGCGAGCGCCAGCTTTCCCTGGTTAACGCCAAGCAGAGTGCTTGAAGCGCGGCTTGGCGAGACTGTTTCGCTGGTGGATGGCGGCTATCTCGAAAATTCGGGCGCAGAGACCGCGCGCGATATTATCGATGCACTTACCAGCCGCGAGAGCGACCCAAACATGAGCGAAGTCGAGAACATGTTACCGCCGCGATCTTACGTTGGCAGTGATCGTTTTGATGCATGCGAGACAATCGAGGTCGTTTACTCGTCGCCGCCGGGCAGTCTTGCTGCCCCGGAGGCCCCTGATCTGGATGCGATGCCAAAGCCGTGCTCGATCACTTTCTCGATCCATTTCATTGCGATCAGGGCAGAGGTTCCCTATCAGCGCTCCGCGCAGCAGCAGGATTTTTTGCTTGATCCAGTAACGGCTTTGCTCAGTTCCCGGTCCAGGCGGGCCGAGACGGCGCGGTTCGGGCTTTTGTCTCAGTTGTGCGGTGGGCTGGAATGTCCTGAGGCGGACACGGTTTCGACCTGGCGGTACTACGAGAGCGTGATTGCCACGGACTACCTGACTTTGCCGCTGGGCTGGTATCTGCCGAAGGCCATGTTGGGGCGGCTGGAACCGTTCGTGGCGCCCGATCCGTCTGTGGAATTCGATCTTGCGGATCTCCCGGACGGTGGCATGGCGGCGATAGTCGCGGCGCAATTACGCTCATTTGGGACCATGAAGGACAATCCATGGAATATGAAGGCGATCGAGAATGCCCTAGATCCGGGACACTAGCAGGTTTTTGTCACGATTTCGGTTGACGTCTTGTACGCACCATAGCTAAGAGCTGAACCGTAACGTTCGTTACGGTAAAGATCTATGAACCTGGCAACCACATTTCGCGACGACGACGCGGCGCCGACCGAGCGGCAGCAGGCCGTGCTCGACGCCGTGCTGTCGCTGATGGTGGAGCAGGGCGGCGACTTTTCGATCAGTGACGTGGCGCGGCGCGCCTCGTGCTCGAAGGAAACGCTCTACAAGTGGTTTGGCGACCGCGACGGCATCCTGAACGCCACCGTTCAGTGGCAAGCCTCAAAAGTGCGCGCCGGCAATTGGGACGTGCAGCGCATTGACACTTCGGCGCTGCGGCAGAGCCTGCAGGACTTTGGCGCGACCTGGCTGACGGTGATTTCGTCGCCGACGTCGATTGCGCTCAACCGTGTGGCGGCAGGGCAGGCGGCGTCTCGCAAGAGCAATCTCGGCGAGATCGTGCTCGCCAATGGCCGGTTCGCCATTGGCGAGCGCCTGAAGCCGCTGCTGGAAGCCGGGCGCAAGGCCGGACTGCTGGCGTTTGACGATACCGAGATCGCGTTCCGCACTTTTTTCGGGCTCGTCGGGCGCGATGTGCAGATCCGGCTGCTGCTTGGCGATCGCTTCAAGCTGTCGGCGAGCGAAATCGCAGCGGATGCGGCACGGGCGACAGAACAGTTTTTCACCCTTTTCGGAGCGGCGAAGCCCGCAACGGAAAATCACCTCACACAATGAATCAACCCAAGCAAGGAAGTCTCTGACTATGCGTGTTTATTACGATCGCGACGCCGACCTGAACCTGATCAAGGGCAAGAAGGTCGCCATTATCGGTTACGGTTCACAGGGCCGCGCGCATGCGCTCAACCTGAAGGATTCGGGCGTCAAGGATATCGCCATCGGCCTCAAGAAGGGCTCGGCGACCGCCAAGAAGGTCGAGGCTGACGGTCTCAAGGTGATGACGGTGGCGGAAGCCGCCAAGTGGGCCGACCTGATGATGATGGCGACGCCAGACGAATTGCAGGCCGACATCTATCGTGACGAGATCGCGCCAAACATTCGCGACGGCGCAGCGATTGCCTTCGCCCACGGCCTGAACGTCCATTTCGGCCTGATCGAGCCGAAGTCGACCGTTGACGTGTTGATGGTTGCGCCGAAGGGGCCTGGCCACACCGTGCGTGGCGAATATCAGAAGGGCGGCGGCGTGCCTTGCCTGATCGCTGTCCATCAGGACGCATCGGGCAATGCCCATGATCTCGGCCTGTCCTACGCCTGTGGCGTTGGCGGCGGCCGTTCGGGCATCATCGAGACCAACTTCAAGGAAGAGTGCGAGACCGATCTGTTCGGCGAGCAGGTCGTTCTGTGCGGCGGTCTGGTCGAACTGATCCGCGCCGGTTTCGAGACGCTGGTTGAAGCCGGCTACGCGCCGGAAATGGCTTATTTCGAGTGCCTGCACGAAGTGAAGCTGATCGTCGACCTGATCTATGAAGGCGGCATTGCCAACATGAACTACTCGATCTCCAACACCGCCGAGTGGGGCGAATACGTCTCGGGTCCGCGCATCATCACCGCTGACACCAAGGCTGAGATGAAGCGCGTGCTGCATGACATCCAGACCGGCAAGTTCACCTCGGAATGGATGCAGGAATATCGCGCTGGTCTGTCGCGCTTCAAGGGCATCCGCCGCATGAACGATTCGCACCAGATCGAGCAGGTCGGCGAAAAGCTGCGCGGCATGATGCCGTGGATTGCGAAGAACCAGCTGGTCGACAAGGCCCGCAACTGATCGCAATCCACGGATTCCCTGTCTGCCTGTCCTCGCGCTTCGCGCAGCGGGCAGGCGGGGAGATTGCGAAGAACCAGCTGGTCGACAACGCCCGCAAATGGATTGTCGCCATCCTTATTGATTGCTGTTCGACGGGGCGCCTTTGGGCGCCCCGTTCGTTTTCTGAAGCGCCAATTACGTTGAGTAAGTCTTGGTCAACCGTGTTTGCCTTCCAGGGGTGCCGTTAACCATGTGTTCAGCCCTTCGGCGCAAGCTGACGTAGCGTCAAAATACAGCATTTGACTAGTGGCAACAGGAGGGCGCCGATGATCGTCTCTTTCGCCAGATCAATCCGCTGCGGGGGCGGGGGCGGGACATATGAAGTGAGACGGCCGCCTGATCGCAAACTGTTGCTCGATTATGGCCGCTGGCGAACGAGCTGACTGCCAGCGAATTTTCAATTCTTGAAACCGGCGGCTTTAGCCGCCGGTCTTACTTCCAATAGTTTTTTTAGCACGCATCGCATTTTTTAAAGCAATTTTATGAGGTTACTCAAATGTCGGTTACGACATCCCAAAATGATGCCTTGCATTCTGAACGCCGAGCCAAACACCGCAACAAGGTGTTCAGAGGCGCAATCATGAGCTTCAACAATGGCAACAGCGTCATGAACTGCGTCGTTCGCAATCTCACATCCACTGGAGCCATGCTGACACTGGGCGAAACCACCGGTGTGCCTGAACGGTTCCTGCTCTGTATCGGCGACGAAAAGCCGATTCCGGCGCAAGTTTGCTGGCGCCGGCTGACAAGTGTTGGTGTGACGTTTGTATAGGCTCCTTGGCCAGACGTTTTTGAGATGGGCGGCGGAATTTCGCGCGCGCGACAGTCTGGGTGTGGACCGGCGTGAGACGTCGACACAGCGGTGGCAACTGCTGTGTCGTATTGCCATTTGACCTCTTGGCCCGAAAGCAGCGCCGGTGGCGGTGTTCGCCCGTCTTGCCGTTCCGCCGTTCCTGAAAACGGCCCACAATTGAGTTCTGACGCCACTTGCAACCGAATTGGCACGATATTCGCGTTCACTGTCGTTAGAACTGGAGGTGTGCGATGACTGAATTGTTCCCGTCTCAGATCGATACATTGAAGCCCGAACGCCGCGCGAACCGCCGCAATAAAGTGTTCAAGGGTGGCACATTGTATTTCAACAAGGGCTATGGCGCGATCGAATGCGTCGTGCGCAACATGACTGACGGCGGTGCGCTGCTGTCAATGGGCGACACGATCGGCGTGCCGGCAAAATTCACGCTGGCAATTGGCGGCGACGCGGAGCGCCAAGCCGAAGTCCGCTGGCGCGGACCGGTCAGCGTCGGCGTGATGTTTCCATAAACCTATCTGCCGGGCATGACCGGCGCCAGCGCGCTGTTGCCGCCTATGGGCTGCTGGCTGGAGTAGCGCGGCTGCGGCACATCGAAATAGCGATCATAATAGCGCCGATGGGCCGGACGGTTCTGCAAGCCGGTACGCGGGCAATTGTAGTTGCGGCAGCCATCTAGCGGCCCGACGATGACCTGACCGTTGAAGCCGGAGCCGTAGGGCGGCTGCTGGATGCCGCCGGTCTGAGGCGAGGGGATGACCGGCGAGACTTGCACCAACGCCGGCGAACTCCACATGATCGCGGCGGCTAGCGCCAGGGCGAATGGCAGTCTGCTCATTCGTCAATCCAATCTCATCAAGCCCTGTTGCGTCAATGCGGCTCCAAGTTGATTGTTCCCGGCCTTGTCATTGCTGCGTCCAGCGGGCAACCTTGATGCATGTCTCTTCGCATCGCCACCTTCAACGTCGAAAACCTGATGAGCAGGTTTGATTTCTCCGGCTATCGCAACGATCTGTGGAAGGATCGAACACTCGCCCTCTACGATATCAAGACCGAGAAGGAATATCAGGAGCTGGAGCGGGCGCGTGCGATTGCCCACACCGATGATACACGCCAGCAATCGGCGCTGGCGATCGCGGCGACGCGGGCCGACATCATCATCATGCAGGAAGTCGACAATCTCGATGCGCTGAAGGCGTTCGAATATGGCTATCTGTTCAAGATGGTGGGCGAGGGCTACCGGTACAAATACACCTCGACCGGCAATGACACGCGCGGCATCGACGTTGCCGTGATGATGAAGCCGGAGACGATGCACGGTCAGCCCATAGAATTCGTGCGGATGACCAGCCATGCGCAAGTGACATTTGACGAACTGGGCCTGTGGGATCCACGGCTTTCGGACGTTGGCATCGAGAAGAACGAGCGGATTTTCAGGCGCGATTGCCTTGAGATTGATGTGAAGATTGCCGGCCAGCCGCTGACGATCTACGGCGTACATTTCAAATCGATGGGTAGTCCGCGCAATGGCCAGGACGGGCGCACGTCAACCATGCCGCTCAGGCTGGCTGAAGCACGAGCTGTGCGCCACATCATCGAGAACCGGTTCGGCAAGGATCATGCCGGTGACAAGCGATGGGTAATCTGCGGCGACATGAACGACTATGCAGAGCGCGTTCTCATCGGCGGCGACCAGTGGGCCGGCTACACGTTCACGCCCGTTACCGAAGAACAATCTGCGTTGCACGTATTCACCGAAGACGGGTTCGCCATCAATGCGGTTGAACGCCGGCCGGTGATGGACCGCTGGACGCTGTTCCACAATCGCGGTCCGCAGGAGCGGCATCTGTGCCAGCTTGACTACATCCTGCTGTCGCCGGCGCTGGCGCGCGCAAACGCCGATGCAGTGCCGGACATCGTGCGCAGTGGGCAGCCTCATCGGACGCCGTTTCCAACGGGACAGGACGTTGCGCGGTTTCCTCGTGTTGGCTGGGACAGGCCAAAGGCGTCAGACCATTGCCCGGTTGCGATCACTTTGGACATTACCTGACGGGGGCGCTCGGCGATGAGCTTTGACATTCCGCCGGCCCGGATGCTGGCGGTGAAGGCGGCGAAGCTGACTTTTGATCCATCGCCGCATCCCTACGAGGCGCTGCATTGCGTTGAAATCGATGCAAACTGGCGACGCGAAATTGCTGCCAATCCGGCGCTGTTTGACGGCCGGGTGATGCTGTTTTCATCGATCATCTGGCGCGATGACATGCTGGAAGCGACCTGTCATTCTGGCAATTTTGCTTCGTTCATGCATTGGCGGTTGACGCGAACGTCGCCGCTTATGCGGCACATGTTTGCCCACGCCATGCTGGTGGCCGCCGACGGTTCGCTTGTGGCAGTCCGTATGGGCGCGCATACGGCGAATGCGGGCCGGGTCTATTTTGCAGCCGGCTCGTTTGATGATGACGATCTGATAGGCGGGGAAATCGATATCGACAGCAATATGCGGCGCGAAGTGCTGGAAGAGACTGGTATCGACATCAACGGATTGCGGTCTGACGCCGTTCGCCACGCCTTTTGCTCCCCGGCCGGTACTGTGATCGTGAGGCGCTACTTCCTGCCGTGGGATCACGATGAGATCGCCAGACGCGTTCGCGCCCACATCGGGCGCGATGAAGAGCCGGAAATCGAGGATGTCGTCTTCATCTGCCGCGGCGAACCTTTGCCAGACAATCTGGCCCAATACATGCCCGCTTTGATCGACTGGCATTTCTCCCGGCAGGACTGAGAAAAGTGCGGCAAGACGCTCCGCTTTTCCCGTCTGTCTCCACGACCTGAAGCATAAGCGAAGGCCGATATGCGGCCTGCGTCAATATTGCATTCAAATCGGTATTTTGAATACCGATTTCAGATGCTATTTTGCCGTGATGTGTTCAACAAAGGTGCGCGCCTTGATCGCGCCGGAAACCTGAACGAGAGAGACAGGGGCACGTGCGTCTGACCAGCTTCACCGATTTTGGCCTGCGCGCGCTGATGCGCATGGCCGGCGAGCCGGATCGCATCCATTCGACGGCAGACATGGCCGCCGAGTTCGACATCTCTCGTAACCATTTGACCAAGGCAATCGCCGTGCTGGCGGCCGCGGGGATCGTTGAAACCCGTCGCGGCAACAGCGGCGGTGCATTGCTGGCTCGACCACCTGGCAGCCTGCGTCTCGGTGACATCGTGATGGTGCTCGAACGCGACGCGGCGCTGGTGGAGTGTTTCCATGCCGACGGCGGCGCATGTACAATCACGCCGAACTGCCGGCTCAAGAGCCGTCTGGCCCAGGCGCGGTTGCGCTTTATAGAAGACCTGAACAGACACACGCTTGCTGACTGCGCGCTTGGCGCCGCAACTACCCCGGCCGACACAATCCAAGCCATTGATATTAGAGCCGCACATCTCGGCCAATCTGCCGCGACCCGGCGCACCAGACCATTGATGGAGAAAAAGACGTGAAGGGACGCCCAGCGCCGGAGCGCACGATTATTGTAGATGGCAGACCGCTGCCCGAAGTTCTGGACGAGGAATTGATTGTCGCTGTGGTTGACGGTTTTTATGACCGGATCCGCAAGGACGATCTGCTTGGTCCTATTTTCAACGGCGCAATTGCGCCTGAGGACTGGGCGCCGCATCTCAGCAAGATGTATGATTTCTGGTCTTCAACCCTGTTGCGGACCGGGAGATATGCCGGACGTCCGTTGCCGCCACATCTGGCGCTGCCGGGGTTGGGGGAAGAGCATTTCCGGCGCTGGCTCAGCTTGTTCAGAGTAGTTGTGTCCGAACTTTGCCCGCCCGACGTCGCGGCGCTGTTCATGGATCGCGCCATGCGTGTCGCCCATTCGTTCCGTCTGGCCATTGCGTTCCATCGCGGCGAGGACACTATGGATGTCAAACCCATTCTTGAGGACACGCTGTCATGAGCGGCCATGCAGAATCCGAACCCCTTGGCAAGGGCGGCGCGGGCGCGCGCGAATGGCCTGCTGTGCTAACCTACGGCTTTCGACCTTTTTTCTTGCTCGGTGCGTTGTACAGCGGCCTGATTGTGCTGGTCTGGCTGCCGATTTTCACCGGCGCGCTTGAGACTTACAGCCATTTTGCGCCGGTTGACTGGCATGTGCACGAAATCATGTTCGGCTATGTCGCCGCAGTCATTACCGGCTTTCTGCTCACTGCCATTCCCAACTGGACCGGCCGGCTGCCGGTAAAGGGTTTGCCGCTGCTGGTGTTGGTGCTGTTGTGGCTGGCGGGGCGGTTTGCAATTTTCTTTTCGGCCGAGATCGGCTGGCAGGCGGCTGCCGTTATCGATTGCGCGTTTCTGGCTGCGGTTGCGGTATCTGCCGCTAAAGAGATCGTTGCGGGCCGCAACTGGCGCAATCTCATAGTGGTTGCGCCAGTCACTGTCCTGATGCTCTCCAATGCGCTCTTCCACATCGAAGCAGCGTCGGCTGGCTCCAGCGACTATGCGCGGCGGCTGGCGATCAGCGTTGTCGTTGTGCTTATTGCGATCATTGGCGGCCGTATCATTCCTTCCTTCACCCGCAACTGGATGGTGCGGGAGAGGCCAGGCCGCCTGCCGGTTCCCTTCAACGGTTTTGACAAGATCGTGCTGCTTGCGACGGTCATCGCGCTGGCCGCGTGGACGTTTGCTCCCGACGGTCTTGTCTCCGCAGTTCTGCTCTGCGTAGCCGGCTTGCTGAATATTGCGCGGCTGGGCCGTTGGGCAGGCGACCGGACAGGGGCTGACCGTCTCGTGGCGATCCTTCATGCCGGATACCTGTTTGTGCCTGGCGGATTGCTGCTGGCCAGCTTTGCTGCGTTTGACCCGGCGCTGGTTCCCGGTGCTGCCGCACTGCACGCATTCGGCGTCGGGGCAATAGGCGTGATGACACTGGCGGTGATGACGCGCGCCACGCTCGGTCATACAGGCCGTGACCTCAAGGCCGATGCGGTGACGCAGCTGATCTATCTGGCGGTGATTCTCGCTGCGGTAATCCGGGTTGTATCCGCCTTCTTTCCGTCGCAGACGGCGTTGCTGCATGTCTCTGCAACGCTGTGGGCTGTGGCCTTTCTGGGCTTTGGCCTGCGCTATGGGGTGATGCTTTTGCGTCCCAAACTGGGCCCCAAGCGGCCATCGCAGCCGCCAGGACGTCCGGCATGAACGGGAAAGACGAACGGTTTGTGCTGACCGGCGACGCTGCAAGTGGCTTCACGCTTGATGCAGGCCTGCTGGCCAGGCAATTCGGCTGGCCGACCGAAACGCTGCGCGGCTACATGAGCCGCAACATGGTCGCGTCGACAGTCGAGCGTGGCGAAGGGGATGATGAAGGCCGATGGCGGCTCACCGTGAGGTGCGGAAACAGGCGTTGGCAGGCAATCGTTGGTCCTGATGGCGCGGTCCAGTCGCACCAGATCAGCTATTTGCCATTGCCGGCCGGACATTGAACCTATTCATGCCGCAGTGCGTCGATCGGGTCTAACCGGGCAGCGCGCAGCGCCGGGAAGAAGCCGAACGCCATGCCGATCAGCCCGGAAAATCCGACCGCAAGCGCGATGACGGCCATGCTGGGCGCAAAGGGCAGCGACATCGACATCGATGCCGCACCTGCCAGCCCGAGGCCAAGCGCAATGCCGATCAGCCCGCCGATGATGGACAGGACTGTGGCTTCGACCAGGAACTGAAGCAGGATGTCGCGCTCCTGAGCGCCAATAGCGAGCCTGATACCGATCTCGCGCGTTCGTTCGGTGACTGAGACAAGCATGATGTTCATGATGCCGATGCCACCGACCAGCAGGCTGACACCGGCCAGTGCGCCGAGCATGCCGGTCATGACCGTTGTGGCGCTGGCCATCGTTTCCGCCACCTGGGTCATGTCGCGGACACTGAAATCGTCCTCGCGGTCGGCTGGTACGCGGCGCGTCTCGCGCAGGCTCTCTTCAACCTTCTCCTGCATCTCCGACATTGACGTGTCGTCGGTCCCCGCAATGTAGATGGTTTCGACGTCACGATCCCCGGCTACGCGGCGCTGGAATGTGGTGAGCGGCATCAGAACAGTAAGATCCTGATCCATGCCGAAACCTGAAAAGCCCTTTGTCTCGAGCACGCCAATGATGGTGCAAGACAGCCGTCCGACACGCACCTGCTGACCAGTCGGGTCGCCCGCGCCAAAGAACTGGCTGCGTACTGTCTGGCCAAGCAGGCACACGGTCGCGCCGCCGCGCTCCTCCTGTTCGGTGAACTCGCGGCCGACGCTGACGCCCCAGTCGCGCGCCACAAAATATCCTGTGTCGGCGCCGGTGATCGAAACCGACAGGCTGTCGGTGCCGGAAATGACGCGGGCGGTCGACTGAGAGGCTGCCGAGACAGCGCGTGCCTCGGGCAGGCGGGCTGCAATGGATTTCACGTCGTCGTCGTCGAGCGGGGCGGCGCGAATGCGAGGACCTCCCGGGGCTGGCGGCCCGCCAGCGCGCACCACGAGCAAGTTTGATCCCAGCTTGGCGATGTCGTCCTTCACCTTTTGCGTCGTGCCCGAGCCGATGGTGATCATGGCAATGACGGCGGCGACGCCGATGACGATGCCGAGCAGCGTCAGAAATGAGCGCAGCAGATTGCGCCGGATGGATGACAGGGCGAGGCGGACTGCTTCCCAGATCATTGCGCGGCTTCCATGCGCAAACTGTCGGATTCAATCCGTCCGTCGAGAAAATTGATCGTGCGTCCGGCATGGGCGGCGATGTCGGCCTCGTGCGTGACCATCACAATCGTCAGACCCTGATCCCAATTCAATCCGGTCAGCAGATCCATGATCTCATGCGAACGGGCAGTGTCGAGATTGCCGGTCGGCTCGTCGGCCACCAGCAGTTTCGGGCTGGCGACGATGGCGCGGGCAATCGCCACGCGCTGCTGCTGGCCACCTGACAGTTCGGCTGGCGTGTGTTTTTCGCGGTTTTGCAGGCCGACCTTGGCCAACGCGTCCATCGCGAGCGCCCGGCGCTCGCGCGCGCCGACGCCGCGATAAATCAGCGGCAGTTCGACATTTTCGACGGCGCTGGTGCGCGCCAGCAGATTGTAGCCCTGAAAAACAAAGCCGATGTAGAGATTGCGGAGCAGGGCGCGGCGGCCGCGGTCTAGTGCGCCAGCATCCACATCCATGAAGCCGTAGCGGCCAGATGTCGGGGTGTCGAGACAGCCGACAATGTTCATGGCGGTCGATTTGCCCGATCCCGACGGTCCCATGATGGCGGCGAATTCACCGGCGCGGATCTGCATGTCGACGCCAGCCAGCGCATCAACGCGGGCTTCACCCTCTCCATAGGTCTTCCAGACCTTGTCAAAGGTGATGAGCGGCTCGTTCATCGCGAAGAACGCGGCTGCTGTGTGGCAGTGACGATTTCGTCGCCCGCACTTAATCCAGACAGGATTTCAATGTGCACACCATCGGTAACGCCGGTGCGGACGCGAACCGGCTGCGGTGCGCCCTCCCGGAGCACGTAAAGCGTCCGGCTGCCGTCTGCCGCCTGCGCTTCGGCCTGCCCACGATTGCGACGGCCCATCGGCGGCCGGAACAGGGTTTCCAGCGAGAAGCCCCGCGACTGCCCGGCCGCTGGCGGCCGGAAGCGGAAAGCCTCGTTGGGCGCAGCGAGGACATTCTTTGCTTCGCTCGTAACGACTGAAACGGTAGCGGTCATGCCCGGCCGCAGCAGCAGGTCACGATTATCGACTGTGAGCTTGGCCTGATAGGTGACCACGTTTTCCGTCATGACTGATGCGTAGGCAATATCCCGGATGACGGCGTCAAAGGTGCGGCCGGGAAAAGCGTCGACCATGAATTGGGCCGACTGGCCTTTTTGCACTGTGCCGATGTCAGCTTCGTCGATGGCCGCCTGCAACTCCATCTTCGACAGGTCAGCGGCGATGACGAACAGGACTGGCGCAGAGAATGAAGCGGCAACCGTTTGGCCGGGGTCGACGTCGCGGGTGAGCACGATGCCGTCGATGGGCGCATAGATGGTACTCTTGGAGAGCTCCGCCTGCTGCAGCTTCAGTTCGGCCTGCGCAATGGCAAGGTTTGCTTCCGCGGATTCCAGCGCGCTCTGGCTGCGGTCGCGCGCGGCCGTCGCTGTCTCCAGCGCCTGAGCGGCGACGAGTCTTGAGTTCGACAGGCTGGTGGCGCGCGTCAATGCGTTTTGGGTCTCGCGCAGTGTGGTGTTCGCGTCGCTGACCCGCGCTGCTGCGGCTTTGACGCTGGCTTCGGCGCGCTCGACCTGGGCGGATACACGGGTTGTGTCGAGGGTCGCCAGAACCTGGCCCTTTGTCACCGTCTGGTTTTCAACCACGTCGACCGAGCGAACCACGCCGGACAACTCACTCGACACATCAGTTTGGACGACCGGCTGCAAGGTGCCGGTGGCGGCTACCTTGACGATGATGTCACTGCGCGCTGCCGTTTCTGTTGTGAACGAGGCTACGGGTGTTGTGCTGTCACGCCAGAAATAAGCGCCGGCTGCGCTGGCGGTTACCAACAGAAGGACGAACCATGGCCAGCGTCTGCCCTTGCGCCGGGCAGGGCCAAGCGCCGCCGCTGCTGACGGCGGATTGGTGATGCTGGCACTAGCGGCTGGTTTCGGTATCACGATCATGGTCCATGATGGACCCCTCTTATCTCCGCTTCCGGAAAGCCGGATGGTCTCTTACGAGTCACAAATCGGTTGTGAAGCAGGCGATTGCAAATTAATTGGTGTTGATCTGCAGCCTCAGAAGTATTTCCGGGAGCATATCAGGTTTGATTTCGCTGGCAGCTGCGTCTGGTTTGGATTCGGATATTGGGGTGACATTGGTAGATGGTGAATAGTCAAAAGGACAGATATGCCGAGATTGTTCGGCGCGGAATTGAGAAATCAGGTGCATCCGAGCCAGGTGAGCGGGAGAATTTATACGAACGTTTGCGTGTCTGGAACGAGCAGACGATCGCCAAGAGAGACGATGCAGACCTGGTTGCGGCACAGTTGCGAATTCAACTCGAAGAGGCGATCGCCGAATACGAGGCCGGACTGTATGAAACGGGACAGCCTGAGCAGGTAAACACGCCCGACAATGCTCCTTTTTTCGGCCACTCTGAGGCCCAGGCAGAGCCAGACAATCAAGTTAGTGCGCCGCCGGTTCTTGCTACAAAGGAACGGTCAATAGCCTGGCCGGTTGCAGCCGCGCTGGTTGCAGGTTTGATCGCTGGGGCAGGGGCTATCTATTTATGGACTTCCGCAAGGACAGACGTGTTGGCGTCCGTTGAGCAGGCACGGCCATTAGTTGACGATACGACGCAATTTCTGCGCAAAGTCAGAGACGAGATTATTTCGCTGCAGAAATCCGCGCCAGACGAACTGAAAACGAAAGCTGGTGAACGTTTTGTACGTGTCACAGAGATTTTGCCGGCGCTGGGTGCTGAAGAAGCCGGGCTTGCTGGGCCGCCGGTAACCGTCGTCAGAGCCGATGAAGCCGGCTACAAGGTTCTGGTCATATCACCGGTTTGCCCTGCGGCAAGACTGCTGGAGCCTGATCTCGTCGATCTGGTGCGGGACAAGTATCCGTTTGTGTGCTCGTATTTTGGCTACTGGAACGAAGCTGGCGCGAAGTTCTAGGTGACCGTTGCGAATCGCTGGTGAGATGCGCTGCAACCCTGCTGCAATTCTGTAACTCGTCTCGAATCTTTCACTTTTTCCGCGCTGTGTTCGAGGTGCAGTATGATGGCCGGACGCCGGTATGTGATCCTTGATGTGTTTGCAGGCAGGGCGCTTGAGGGCAATCCGCTTGCCGTCGTGCTGGACGCCGAAGGGCTGGACACTGCCCGGATGCAAGCGATCACCCGCGAATTCAATTTATCGGAAACGGTGTTTGTGCTGCCGCCGGAAAGTCCCCGGCACACGGCGCGTATCCGCATCTTTGCGCCTGAATATGAAATGCCATTCGCAGGTCATCCGACCGTCGGGACTGCGGTTGCGCTGGCGGCGGAGCACGGCATGGGCGATGGCGAACTGCTGGTGCTTGAAGAAAATATCGGCCCGGTGCGCTGCATCGTGCGCAAGGGTGAGGGGGCCGATTTCGCCGAGTTTGACGTGCCGCAGATTGCTGCTCCGCTCGACGCAATGCTGGACCCTGCAGCTGTTGCCGAGGCGCTTGGTCTTGAAACGTCTGAGATCGGATTTCCCGGACACACGATCGGCGCATGGTCGGCTGGCGTCCCTTACGTGACTATTCCCGTTAGTGCCTTGGAGGCAATCGGACGCATCCGGTTCGATCCTTACCGGTGGCAGCAGGTCGCGCCAGACAGACCCGGTGCGCAGAAGGCTTCGGCCTATGTCTATTGCCGCGAAACACAGCTGCCAGGCTCTCGCTTTCACATGCGCATGTTTGTCGGTGCGGTGCCGTCCTATGAAGACCCGGCAACGGGTTCGGCCGCTGCCGCCTTTGTCGGCGCGTTCGCCGCCAACGAGCATCCGGCTGACGGTTTGCATGAAGTCTGGATCGAGCAGGGCGTGGAAATGGGACGCCCGTCGCGAATCAGGCTTGAGGTCGACGTTTCGGGCGGCAAAGCGGCCACCGCACGAATCGGCGGCGATGCAGTCATCGTAGCGCGAGGGGAAATATACGTCTGAGAGGCTTGGTGGGTGCGACAGGGATCGAACCTGTGACCCGCTGATTAAGAGTCAGCTGCTCTACCAACTGAGCTACGCACCCGGGCCATGCGATGCGGGTAAACCCGTATCGGTGCGGCTCTATAGCGAACCGGTTTGGGGGTGTCTACCCCGGAAATGGCGCTGCGGCCACTTTACACGCTGACGCAGCGATTGGGTTGCTGTGGCTTACTAGAGTGGGGTGGAGCCCGTGCGACAAGCAGTCATGAGTGGAAGCAACCTGCAGTGACGGCCAACACAAACGACCGCTTTGCCCTCGATGGCTCCTATGCCTGGCTGCGGCTCGGCATATCGCTGCTGCTCGGCACGATTGGCGGCGTTGGCATGTGGTCGGTGGTGGTTGTGCTGCCGATGATGCAGGCAGAGTTTGGCATTGATCGCGGCGCGGCCTCATTGCCTTACACGGCGACCATGCTGGGCTTTGCGCTGGGCAATCTGATTGTCGGGCGTCTGACGGACCAATATGGCTTCATGCGGCCGTCGATCATTTCTGCGATTTCGCTGGGTGCCGGTTTCCTGCTGGCTGCAATTGCGCCTTCGGTGACGCTGGTGACGATTGTGCAGGGCGTGCTGATCGGCCTTGGGTCAGCTGCGACGTTCGGACCACTGCTTGCGGACGTGTCGCTTTGGTTCTACCGGCGGCGCGGCATTGCGGTGGCGGTTGCTGCCTGCGGTAACTATTTTGCAGGCGCGCTGTGGCCGATCGCGATGCAGCCAATGATCGCCGCCTGGGGCTGGCGCGGCACATATATCTGCATCGGCCTCATCTGCCTGGCGACAATGGTTCCGCTCGCTTTGCTGCTGGCGCGGCGTCCCGCGGAGGTCGCAGCTTCCGCCTCAAATTCAAGGCAAGTGGCTGATCTCGGCGTTTCGCCGCGGACCTTGCAGGCTCTGCTTGTGGTGGCAGGGCTCGGCTGTTGCGTCGCCATGTCGATGCCACAGGTGCACATCGTCGCCTATTGCATGGATCTCGGCTACGGCCCGGCGCGAGGGGCAGAGATGCTGTCGATCATGCTGGCGACGGGGATCATCAGCCGGCTGGTATCGGGCGTGCTGGCCGACCGGATCGGCGGCGTCAAGACGCTGCTGATCGGGTCGGTGCTGCAGGGGCTTTCGCTGCTGTTCTATATCCCGTTTGACGGGTTGGCTTCACTCTACATTGTATCCGCGATGTTCGGTCTGGCGCAGGGCGGCATTGTGCCGTGCTATGCGATTATCGTGCGAGAATACATGCCGGCGCGTGAAGCTGGCCGGCGCGTCGGCATCGTCATCATGGCGACCATCCTCGGCATGGCGCTGGGGGGATGGCTGTCTGGCGCCATCTACGACTGGACCGGGTCGTACGCTGCGGCGTTCATCAACGGAATCGCCTGGAATCTGCTCAATGTCTCAGTGATGAGCTGGCTGTTGTGGCGGTCGGGCGGCTTTGGCCGGATGCGGACGGCTTAGGCTCTTACACGCTCGGATTTCGGGTCATACATCGGCTTGAGACTTGCCTCGGCGGCAAAGCGCTGGCCTGCCACCTCGATCTCGTAGGTTGAGCCGAGAACATCGGCCTCGCTCTGGCCGGGGCAGGGCACGTAGCCCATGCCGATGGCCCCGCCGAGGAAATGGCCGTAATTGCCCGATGTCACCGTGCCGACGATTTTGCCGTCGCGCACGATCGCTTCATTGTGGAACAGCAGCGGTTCGGGATCTGTGAGGCGGAACTGTACCATGCGCCGGTCAAGCCCGGCTTCCTTCTTGCGCAGTACGGCGTCGCGGCCAATGAAATTGCCCTTGGCGGTCTTGACTGCAAAGCCAAGCCCGGCCTCCAGCACATGGTCTTCGTCGGTGATGTCGTGGCCGAAATGACGGAAAGCTTTCTCGATGCGGCAGCTGTCCATCATGTGCAGGCCGCAAAGTTTCAGGCCGACATCGCGACCAGCGTCGTCCAGCGCCTCGAACACATGTGCGGCCATGTCGGACGGCACATAGAGTTCCCAGCCAAGTTCGCCGACATAGGTGACGCGGTGGGCGCGCGCCAAACCCATGCCGATCTCGATCTGTTGCATCGTACCGAACGGATTGACCTCGTTGGAGAATTCGTCCGGACTGACCTTCTGCATCAATTCACGCGATTTTGGGCCCATGACGCAGATAACAGCCTCGGCGGTTGTGACGTCGGTGATGACGGCAAATTCATCCTTCAGATTGCGGCGCAGCCAGGCGAGGTCGCGCTGCAGCGTCGCGCCTGGGACAACTAGGAAATAGGCGGTTTCCGACAGGCGCGTGACAGTCAGGTCGCTCTCGATGCCGCCACGCTCGTTCAGCATCTGGGTGTAGACGATCTTTCCGGGCGCTACGTCCATGTCATTGGCGCAGACGCGCTGCAGGAATTTGGCCGCATCGTGCCCCTCGACCCTGATCTTGCCGAAGGACGACATGTCGAACAGGCCGACGCCGGTGCGGATCGCCATATGTTCGTCGCGCTGGTTGTCGAACCAGTTCTGCCGTTTCCAGGAATAGCGGTAGTCAGGCTCCTGGCCGGGCCTCGCAAACCAGTTGGCGCGTTCATTGCCGGCGGCTTCGCCAAATACCGCGCCGCGCGCCTTCAGGTGTTCGTGCAGCGGCGAGCGCCGGACGCCGCGGGCGGAGGCAAACTGGCGGTATGGAAAGTGGTCGGCATAGAGCAGGCCGAGCGTTTCGGACACACGCGCGCGCAGATAGGTCTTGTTATTCTGGAACGGCTGGATGCGGCGGATGTCGACCTCCCAGAGATCGAACGGCGCTTCGCCATCGTTCATCCATTGCGCCAAGGCCATGCCGGCGCCACCGGACGAGACAATCCCGATTGAATTATAGCCTGCCGCCACCCAGTAGCCGCGCAGCTGCGGCGCTTCGCCGAGATAATATCGGTCGTCAGGGGTAAAACTCTCCGGGCCATTGAAGAAAGTATGGATGCCGGCCGTGCCCAGCATCGGCATGCGGTTGACGCCCATCTCGAGGATCGGCTCGAAGTGTTCCATGTCCTCGGGCAACTGGTCGAAGCAAAAATCCTCACGGATGCGCTCGCCGACTGCAGGCCAGGGCTTTGCCAGCGGCTCGAATGCGCCGAGCATCATCTTGCCGGCATCTTCCTTGTAGTAGGCGCACTCGTCGGGCACACGCAGCACCGGCAGGCGGCCAAGTCCGGCAATCGGCTCGGTGACGAGGTAAAAGTGCTCGCAGGCATGCAGCGGGATTGGTACGCCGTTCTGGAGCCCGAGATCACGAGCCCACATGCCGGCGCAGTTGACGACATTACCGGTGTCGATCGTGCCTTCTTCCCCGCCACGTTTCCAGGAGACGCCGGTGACGCGGCCGTCTTTCGTATGGATTTTGGTGACAATGGTGTTTTCGGAGATCAGCGCGCCGCGCTGACGCGCACCCTTGGCCAGCGCCATCGCGATGTTTGCGGGGTCGCACTGGCCGTCAAGCGGCAGGTGGACCGCACCAACGACATCGGAAACGTTGAGGTGCGGATACATTTGCGACACTTCGGCGGGCGAGATTTCGCGCACGTCAACGTCGAAGGCGCGCGCCAGCGACGCGCTGCGATAGATTTCGTGCTTGCGCTCTTCGGTCAGCGCGACCGTGATCGAGCCAACCTGGCGCATGCCGGTGGCGACGCCGGTTTCAGCCTCGAGCCTGACATAGAGGTCAGCGGAATATTTCGCCAGCCGCGTCATGTTCTGCGAGCCGCGCAGCTGTCCGATCAGGCCCGCGGCGTGCCAGGTCGTGCCTGATGTCAGCTGCTTGCGTTCCAGCAGCACCACGTCCGTCCAGCCGAGTTTTGCAAGATGATAGGCGACAGAACAGCCTGAAACGCCGCCGCCGATGATGACAGCGCGGGCTTTGGTTGGCAGGGCGGTCATGCGAGACTTTCCGGTGCGTGATAGCTTGCGAGATGACTGCGGAGGCGGGCAATGGCCTCGCGCAGAACAGGTTCGGGCTGGCAAAGCGAAATGCGCAAGCACCCGGCTGCCGCTTCGCCGAAAGACGAGCCTGGCATGACCGCAATTTTCTGCGCTTCCAGCACGCTCCAGGCGAACTTTTCATCGTCGGGCTCAATGGCGCGAATATCCAGCATGACATACATGCCGCCGTCCGATCCGCGCACGGTTACGCCATTTGCGCCGGATAAAGCATCGAGCACCGCCAGCCGCCGTTCGGCATAGATGCGGGCGATGTCGGCAACGCCCCAGTCGTTTTCCAGCGCCTCGATGGCTGCGCGGGAGAGAAAATCCGGCAGGCCATAGGTGGATACGAGATTGAGACTGATCAGCAGGCCGATGACGTCGGCAGGCCCGGTCAGCCAGCCGATGCGCCAGCCGGTCATGCCATGGCTCTTGGACATGGAATTGATGACCAGCGTGCGCTCGGCCATGCCGGGCAGGGCGCGCGGCGAAATGTGCTCGCCGCCGCCCAGTGTCCAGTAAACCTCGTCTGACAAGAGCCAGAGATCGTGCTTGCGGCAGATGCCGGCCAGCATCTCCATACTTGCCCGCGAATAGACTGCGCCGGTGGGGTTGTTGGGCGAGTTGATCAGGATCGATCGGGTGTTTGGGCGGATCGCGGCTTCAATAGCCTCGCGGCGCGGCTGAAAACCATCGCTGGCGGAGGTTTCCACGACGGTGAAATCAGCGCCGGCGGCACGGAATGTTCCGGGATAGGTGGCGTAGTAGGGAGCGACGACAATCGCGTGGTCGCCCGGATCGTGCGCCGCCTGGACCGCCGCGTAGAGCGCTGCCTGGCCGCCGGGCGTGGCGATCACCTGATCGGCGGTCGTCGCAAGCCCTGTCGAGCGGGTGGAAACGGCGGCCATGGCTTTGCGCAAGCGCGGCAGACCCGGCAGTTGCGTGTAGTGATGGTAACCCTGCTGCACCAGCCGCACCGCCGCTTCGACAGTTTCATTCGGCGTATCGAAATCATGATCGCCTACCGACAACATAATGATGTCTTCGCCCGCCTGCTGGCGGGTCATGGCCGTGAAATGCACCTCCCAGCCATCCTTGCCAGACGGAATGATGTTGGAGATGCGTGAGGATGGAGCGGGCATGTCAGGCTTTCAACCTCTCATTGGCCGGATCCCACAATGGCTCGTCTTTCTGGACGGTCGCCTGGAGCCGGTCACCGAAAATTTCGATCTCGACCATCGAGCCGGGTGCAGCAAACTCGGATTTCAGCATGCCCAGCGCTATGGATTTGTCGACCCTGTGGCCCCAGCCGCCCGACAGGGTTTCGCCGACGATTTTGCCGTCGCGCCAGAGCGTCGACATGTAGGGCGCGTCGCAGGGGCCGGGATTGTCGATCACAAGCGTCACAAAACGTTTCGTCACACCCTGTTGCCGTTCGTTCTCAAGCGCTGCCTTGCCTTTGAAGCCGGGCTTGTCCCATTTGACAAAACGGTCGAGCCCGCCCTGCAGTACTGTGTAGTCGGTCGACAGATCCTGCTTCCAGGCGCGGTAGCCCTTTTCGAGGCGCAGGGAATCAAGCGCAAACATGCCGAATGGTTTCAGCCCGTGCTTTTGGCCGGCGGCCCATACGGCATCGAAGATTGCCGGCGTGTCCTCAACCTTGGTGTGAAGCTCCCAGCCGAGTTCACCGGCAAAGGAGACGCGGACGAGTTGCAGCCAGCGACCGGCGATCTGGCAGGACTGATGCGTCAACCAAGGCTTTGTCAGATCGGCATCGGACACGTCAGCAAGAATGGCGCGCGCGTTCGGCCCGGTAAGAATCTGGCAGGCGAATGCTTCGGTGACATCGTCAATCGAAATGGCAGATCCTGCCGGCAGATGGTTTTTCAGCCATTCGAGATCGTGGTTCTGGGCGACTGCTGCTGTGATGAGGAAGAAGAAGTCCTCGTCCAGCGCCATGATCGACATTTCGGTGACGATGCGGCCCTTGTCATCGGCGAAATAGCCCAGACCGATGCGGCCGGGCTTTGGCACGATGCCTGTGATGAGCGTTGACAGCCAGGCGCGTGCGCCTTCGCCCTGCACGCGGAAACGCGAGAAACCGGGCAGGTCGAGAATGCCGGCGGCATCGCGCACGGCAAGGCATTCCTCGCGGATGCGCTTCTGCCATGGCCCGTCGCGATCGAAGGTCTGGGTCGCTTCCTCGGATGTGTCATCGCCGGGTTGGGCATACCAGGCTGCACGCTCCCAGCCATTGTAGGGCGCGAACTGGCCGCCAAGTGCTGCAATGCGGTCATGGATCGGCGAGAGTTTGCGATTGCGCGCAGCAGGCCATGCGTGGCGCGGGAAATGGATCGCGTATTCGTGGCCGTAAACTTCCATGCCCTTGGCGACTGCATAGTCGGGAGCGGCGGCAAACGATGTGAAGCGGCGCGGATCACACGACCACATGTCCCACTCGGTGGCGCCTTGCGTTACCCATTCGGCGAGCACCTTTCCGGCGCCACCTGCCTGAGCGATGCCGAAAGTGAAGACGCAGGCCTCATAGGCGTTTGGAACACCCGGCATCGGGCCGATCAGCGGATTGCCGTCAGGCGTGTAGGGGATTGGTCCATTGATGATCTTTGACAGGCCTGCCGTGCCCAGGATCGGCACGCGCGCAATCGCGTCATTCAGATACCATTCAAGCCGTTCCAGATCGTCGGGGAACAGCTGGAAGGAAAAATCGTCCGGCATCTTGTCGTCGGCGGTCGCCCAATGGGCGCGGCAGTTGCGCTCATAGGGGCCGAGATTCATGCCGTTCTTTTCCTGGCGCAGATAGTAGGACGAATCGACGTCACGCAGCAGCGGCAGCTTGTGACCTGCTTCCTTTGACCATGCTGCAAGTTCCGGAATTTCGTCGAACAGGATATATTGGTGGCTCATCACCATCATCGGCAGGTCGCGCCCGAACATTTTTGCGACTTCGCCTGCGCGATAGCCTGCGGCGTTGACCACCTTTTCGGAGCGGATATCGCCTTTTGGGGTTGAAACCACCCATTCATCGCCGTCGCGGGTAACACCCGTCACCGGGCAGAAACGCTCGATGCGCGCACCGAGATCACGCGCGCCTTTTGCCAAGGCTTGTGTCAGCTGTGCGGGATCAATGTCGCCGTCATTCGGGTCGTAAAGTGCGCCCTGAAGATTGTGCAGCTCGAGGAACGGGTATCTCGCGCGGATTTCGTTCGGGCCGATTACATCAATCGCCATGCCCTGATACAGGCCCATTCCCTTGGCGCGCTGGAATTCGCGCATGCGTTCTTTCGTGTGAGCAAGGCGGATCGAGCCGGTGACGTGGTAGTTCATCGGATAGCCAACCTTGTCCGCCAGCCCGCGATAGAGTTCGGCGGAATAGCGCTGCATGTTCATCAGCGACCAGGAGGACGAGAAGGTCGGCACATTGCCGGCCGCATGCCAGGTCGAGCCGGAGGTCAGCTCGTTTTTTTCCAGCAGCACGCAATCGGTCCAACCAGCCCTGGCCAGATGGTAGAGCGAGGACACGCCAACTGCGCCGCCACCAATGATGACCACACGTGCATGGGTAGGGAAGCTCATGCAAACACTCCTCAATAGACGGGCGGTGACACGACCCAGATGACCACGGCAGGCACATCGCCTGGGTTGCGCCAGCTGTGGGACTTTTCCTTGAAACGAAAACTGTCGCCCGGGTTGAGGCGGTGCCACACGCCGTCGATCTCGACGTCGAAGACGCCCGAGACAACGTATCCGGCTTCCTCCGTCGCGCGCAGCGAGCGGCGGCCAAGTTCTGAGCCTGGTGCAAACTCGGAGCGCAGGATTTCAAACGAACCGCCAAGGTCCGGCGACAGCAGCTCTTCGGTCAGGCCTGTCGCGGCTGACCCCAGCGCCCGCCGGTGGCTTGACCGGACAATGACGCCGCGTTCGCGCTCGTCTGCGGCCTGATGGCCAAACAGAAGTGAGAGCGGCGCAGACAAGGCAGACGCGATGGCCTTCAGATCATCAATTGACGGACGTGATATGCCACGCTCGACCTGGCTGACCCAACCAACTGATCGGCCGAGTTTCACCGCCAGCTCGGTCAGTGTGACGCCACGCGACTTGCGCAGCGCGCGCAGGTCCGCCGCCAGCCCGTTTTCTGCTGGTATCAATGCGCTAACCAATCTGGCCGATGCTTGAGGCATGGGGCAGCTTCAAACAGCAGTGTGAAATTTTCAATCAGAATTTCACGCTGGACCAGCAAAGTGTTGCGGTTTGCGCCAGCACTGTGCCAAGGCATGGTTCCATGATGCCAGAATGATCCGACACCGTGCGGATCGACATGCCGAGGTAACCGATGGCTATTGCCAAACCCAAGATTTCGCCCGTTGACGAGGCGGCCATTGTCGATGAAGCGATCCTGTCGCGCCGGTCTGTGCGCGCATTTTTGCCGGATCCGGTCGATGACGAGACTGTGCGAGACATTCTGCGCGTCGCATCCTGGGCGCCGTCGGGTACAAACATGCAGCCGTGGAAGGTCTATGTCACCAGCGGCGTCAAGAAGCAGGAAATTACCGACGCGGTGATGAATTCGGGCATTCGCGCCGAAAAGGCGGCCTGGGATGAATACAAATATTATCCGGACAAGTTTTTCGAGCCGTATTACGGCCGCCGCCGCGCCGTCGGTTATGCACTCTATTCGGCGCTGGGCATCGAAAAACGCGATGTGGTGAACATGCGCCGCCAGCATGACCGCAATTTTGTGTTCTTCGACGCGCCGGTCGGCATGATCTTCACCATCGACCGGCGGCTGAATCACGGCTCCTGGGTCGACCACGGCATGTTCCTGCAATCGATCATGATCGCCGCCAGGGGCAGGGGGCTGCACACATGCCCACAGGCTGCGTTTGCGCCCTATCACCGCCAGATCAGGCCGGTGCTCGGCATTCCCGACGAGGAGATCGTCGTATGCGGCATGGCGCTGGGCTACGAGGACACGTCAAAGCCGGAAAACCAGTGGCGCACGACGCGCGAGCCACTGGAAGAGTTTGTAACATTTGTGAAATAGGGCTGGCTGATGCAGTTCCGTCAGGCTGCACAACCACTCAGTTTGTTGCAAAACAATAGAACAGGCCGTCGCCGCCGGTTCCCTTGAAGGCTTCGATAGAACAGCCGCCGCGTGAGGCGTGGGAACGGTTCCACGATTTCATTGGTGCGCTGTCATTGATGCCGACGCGGTCGTGATGGCCGACAATCGCGGCGCCGTCTGCGCCGCCCATCGTCCAGTTGCCGCAGGTTTCGGGGGCTGCGGTGCCGTCGGCATTCGAACCCGTCAGAATGTCATGGCGGTTTGGCGTGTCGCCTCTGCCATTGATGACATTGCCCTTCTCGTCGAGGCCGGTTTCCTTGTTCAGATTGTTGGTGTCGCTATGCAGAGAGGCGACATCGTCGGCAATCTTGACGCCCTTGGCATTGTGCCAGGGACCTGTGCCGATACGGTCCTTGGCGTTTTCGGCGTCGGTCGACAGGTATGCCTTCCAGGTTTTTCCGGCCGTGCCTGCGGCTTCCGCCAACTGGCCGCAATAGGCGTCAGCGCCAGCCAGTCCGCCGAGATCGCCGCCCTTGCCGGGGTTGGCGCTCGTGACGAAGAAACTCATCGAGGTGTCCTGGGCGAATACGCCGCCCGCGGAGAGTGCAACCAGGGCTGCTGCGGCAATCAGGGTCTTCATATGTCTTGCTCCCATTCAACTCCCCCAGATCGGGAAGCTAGGGCGCAAGCCTGTTGGCGGCCAGTCACAGTGATGTGACAGAACTCATACGTCAGCGGACGTTGTAGCCTGTCTCTTCCGCCGCATGGCACAGGGTCGTCCAGAAGGAACGGGCAAACGACCGGAACACGTAGAGGTCAAACGCCTCGGGTCCGGTGCGCTGGATCTGTGCAAAGACGTCGTGGTGGGTGGTCGAACGCCCGGCACCGACCGGAAACGCCGGCAGTGCGAAATCGATGGCAAACAGTTTTGCCAGCACCCATTCGGCCTTCGGGCCAACTACACGGATCGCGGTGCGGCCATGCGACAGGTCAAGCACGGTGCCGGTTTCACCCTTGACTGCGCCGCTAAGCCTTTCTGCCAGCCCTTCGGCCTGATCGATGACCAGAAAGCGGCCCGGTGCAAAGCCGAATGCTGCCTTTCCATCCCGCGCCACCCCGCCGCCAGCACCATCCGGCAGTTTCAAACCTGTCACGCTCTGGATGGCGGCCATCGCCGCCTTCTCGCCGCCGGGCCAGGCCGCGACCTGCACAATCGAGCCAGGGCGCGTTTCGGTGATCGACACGCCAGCGCCTGCCTTGCCGACATTGTGCGCGCCCGGCTTCCAGGCTGCGCCGAGAGGAGAAACCTGCTCAACCATGCATACGTTTCCCTTCCGGGTCGAAGAGGTGGTGGCTGACAATGTCGACCGGGCCAAACCGGCCGCGCAGCGGGTCGGACACATAGGCGCGCGTTCCGTGGCGCGCCTTGCCGCCCTTGACCAGCGCCAGGCCGATATATTTGCCAAGCATTGGCGAGAAGCAGACGGCCGTGACATGGCCGATCGAGTCGCGGGTGACGCTCGGGTCGTTGTAGTCAACGATGTGCGCGCCGCCATTGAGCGGGCGTCCGTCCATCGAGATCAGGCCGACCAGCCTGACGCGGTTTTCGTCGACAAAGCCTTCGCGGTCCATCATCGCAGAACCGATGAACGGCTTCTTTTTAGACAGCATCCAGTCGAGATAGAGGTCGCGCCCGGTGGTGCGGCCGTCGATTTCAGCACCCGTGACATGGCCTTTTTCGATGCGCATCGTGCCTAGCGCCTCAAGCCCGTAAGGCACAAGGCCGAATGGCTTCCCGGCCTCGATCAATGCGTCCCAGACATGCTGGCCGTGGCCAGCGCCGGAATACACTTCAAATGCCATTTCGCCCGAGAACGACAGGCGGCAGATCATCACTGGCGCGCCGGCGATCTGGCCATAAACAATACCCATGAAGGGCAGGGTGTCGTTATCGACCTTTGTTCCCTCGACACAGGCGGCAAGGATATCGCGCGCCTTTGGCCCGCCAATCGCTGCGCCGGCCCATTGGTCGGTGACCGAGGTGACGTGAACCTTGAGATCCGGCCAATAGACGTCGAGGAAGAACTCAAGGTACTGCATGACCTTGCCGGCGTTCGCCGTCGTGGTGGTCATCAGGAAATCGTTCTCGCCCAGCCGCCAGGTCGTGCCATCGTCATAGGCAATGCCATCCTCGCGCAGCATCAGGCCGTAGCGCGCCTTGCCGACCGGCAGGGTGGAAAACACGTTGGTGTAGACGCGGTCGAGGAATTCGCCTGCGTCCGGGCCCTGAACGGCGATCTTGCCCAGCGTCGAGACATCAACAATGCCAGCAGCCGAGCGTGTCGCCAAAGTTTCGCGGATATAGGCCTGCTCGACCGTTTCGCCGGGCGCGCCGTAGATCGCAGGCCGATACCAGAGACCGGCGGGATACATCAGCGCGCCTTGCTCGACGTGCCAGTCGTGCATTGGCGTCAGCCGCTCGGGCCGCACATCGCCATAGCGTTCGGCGGCGATTGCGCCCATTGATACGGCGGCAAATGGCGGGCGGAAGCGGGTGGTGCCAACCTCGGGGATCGGTTTTCCTGAGGCTTCGGCCATGATGGCGAGACCAGGCACGTTCGACGTCTTGCCCTGATCGGTCGCCATGCCAAGCGTGGTGTAGCGTTTCAGATGCTCGACCGAGACAAAACCTTCGCGATGCGCCAGCCTCACATCCTCAGATGTAACATCGTGCTGGAAGTCGACAAAGGCTTTGCCGCCGGATCTGATCTCGAAAACCTTTGCGGGGGTGATGTCGAGCCCAAGACCTGCGGTAAAGTCTCCGCCAGCGTCGCCTACAGCCGACCACGCTTGTGCTGCAGGCGGCGGCAGGAATGCTTGCAGGCGTTCGTCCCAAGGCGCTTTTCCTGACGCAGCCTGGCTGGCGAGATGGATCGCAGGCGACCAGCCGCCCGACATCAATAGAGAGTCGGTGTCGATCTTGATCGTATCCCCTGACAGGCGTCCAGTCATCGCATCAAACCGCTGGATCTTGAGGCCTGCCAGCCGCTTGAAACCTTCCGCCGAGACGACTGCATGGCCGAGCAGCAATTGACCGCCTGCTTTTGCCGCGAGCTCACGAGCCTGCGCCGAGATGTCCTGGCGCACGTCGATGATGGCAGCAATTTTCGCGCCTGCCTGCCGTAGCGCCGCCGCGTTGGCGTAGGCGCTGTCATTGTTGGTGAAGATGGCGATCTGCTTGCCAACCAGTACGCCCCATTCCGACGCGTAGCGGGCGGCGGCGGACGCCAGCATCACGCCGGGCTTGTCATTTCCTGCAAAGACGAGTGGCCGCTCGAATGCGCCGGTGGCGATGATCACCTTGCCGGCGCGGATGACCCAATGACGCTGGCGTGGTTCGCCCGGCTGCGCATCCATCTTGTGGTTGGTGACGCGCTCGGCGGCGGCAATCGTGTTGCCGTCATAATAGCCCCAGGCGGTGGTCCGCGGCAGCAGTTGCACATTCGGCAGCTCGCGAAGGCCAGCCAGTGTCTCGCTGACCCAGTCCGCCGCGTCCATGCCTTCAATGCGTCCGCCTGACCAGCGTGCAGCGCCGCCAAGGCGTGAATCGGTCTCGACCAGCATGACGTGTGCGCCGTCGCCAGCTGCTTCGCGTGCGGCCTTGAGGCCAGCCTGTCCCGAGCCGATCACCAGCACGTCGCAGAACGCGTTCATCCGCTCGTAGCGGGCCGTGTCCTTTGCAGCGCCGGCGCGGCCAAGGCCCGCGGCGCGGCGGATGAACTGCTCGCAGAACATCCAGAAACGTGTGCCCTTCAGCGGCCCGATTACCGGGCCCATGAAGGTCTTGTAGTAGAAGCCGGCGGAAAACACCTTTCCTGCGAGCTGGTTCACGGCGCCTGCGTCCCACTCGAGCGAAGGGAAGCGCTGCTGCGAAACGGCCATCAGGCCGTCGTAGATTTCCAGTGTCGTGGCCTGGGTGTTCGGTTCGCGAATGTCTCCCTTGACCACAGTCACCAGTGCATTCGGCTCGTCGACGCCCGCCGACAGGACACCGCGCGGACGGTGATATTTGAAGGAGCGGCCAAACAGGCTGACGCCATTGGCGAGCAGGGCAGATGCCAGCGTGTCGCCGGCAAAACCCGAGTAGGCGACCCCGTCAAAGGTGAAGCGGATCGGACGCAGCCGTTCGATGCGGCTGCCACCTGTGGTGCGGCTGGCGCTCATGACCGCGCTCCCCTGCGGCGCGTCGCCGAGGGCGTGCGATGATGGTCGCCGCGCGTATCAGTCGTGGACTTGATCGCGTGGGTCATGGTCGACCGGACGATCTTCATATGCATCCGGCAACCGCCGGAGTGCTGCCAGAATTCGGCGTGGTCGCCCGCCGTGTTGACGCGGTCATAGATGTAGGCGTTCCAAGCCGCCTGGTCGTCCGAGGCGGGGTCCGGGCGGGTGCGGTTGGCGTCGCCCTGATAGGTGAATTCGATCAGGTCGCGCGGGCCGCAATAGGGGCAGGTAATCAGCATGGGTGCGTCTCGGCAGCGGTCTTCATCTTAAAACTCATCAATGCAGCCTCGGCGTCGAGCCCTGGCCCTTTTCGTCGATGACGTAGCCACGATTGAAACGATCCAGGGTGAAATGGGCCGACAGCGGATGTGGCGCGTCGCGTGCAATCGTGTGGGCAAAGCACAGTCCCGACGCTGGCGTCGCCTTGAAGCCGCCATAGCACCAGCCGCAGTTCAGGTACATTCCAGGCAGCGGGCCGGTCGAAATGATCGGTGTGCCGTCCATCGACATGTCCATGATGCCGCCCCACGAGCGCAGCAGCCGCACCCGGGCGAGACCCGGGAACATGGCGCAGATCTCGCTCATCACATCCTCGACAATCGGCAGATTGCCGCGTTGCGCATAGGTGTTGTAGCCGTCAATGTCGCCGCCAAACACAATCCCGCCTTTGTCGGACTGCGTGACGTAGAGATGACCCGCGCCAAAGGTGACGACGGTGTCCATGAACGGCTTGATGCCTTCCGAAACGAAAGCTTGCAGGACATGGCTTTCAATCGGCAGGCGGTCGACGCCCGCCAGTTTCATCACCGGGCCGGTGTTGCCGGCGACGCACACGGCGACCTTCTTTGCCCTTATGTCGCCGCGTGTCGTGTTGACACCGATGATGCGGTCGCCGTCGCGCTGGAAGCCGGTGACCTCACAGTTTTCGATCAGGTCGACGCCGCGGCGGTCGGCTCCACGTGCATAACCCCACGCCACCGCGTCGTGGCGCGCGGTTCCGGCGCGGCGCTGGATCATCCCGCCATAGACCGGGAAGCGGCCGCCAAAGTCGATGTCGAGCGCCGGGATGAATGCCTTTACCTGATCACGCGTCATCAGTTCGGCGTCGATGCCGACATGGCGCATGGCGTTGCCGCGCCTTGCAAAGTCATCCAGCTGCGACGGCGAATTGGCCAGGTTGAGACAGCCACGCTGGGAGAACATCACATTGTAGTTCAGCTCGTGGGCAAGGTCCTCCCACATCTTCATCGACTGCTCGTAGAAGTGCTGATTCTGCGGCAGCAGGTAGTTGGAGCGAATCATTGTCGTATTGCGGCCGATATTGCCTTGGCCCAGCCAGCCGCGCTCCAGCACTGCGACATTGGTGATGCCGTGCTCCTTGGCGAGATAGTAGGCTGTCGACAGGCCGTGGCCGCCGCCGCCGATAACAATCACGTCATATTCAGGCTTTGGATCGGGTTTGCGCCAGGCTGGTTTCCAGCCGGCATTGCCAGACATCGCGTTGCGCAGCAGGGAAAGGAGGGAATATTCCGCCATCAGTCAGCCGTTTCAAAAATCGTCCAGACATTATAGAGCGCCTTTGAGCGCAATTGCGACGATTACGCCATAGCTTTTCAATTGCTCGACGCGTTCCAACGGCTTGTCCGCGAGAATGGGGCTGACTATTGATGCGATTGATGTCGTACCGATCCTTTTCATTCGCCGTTCGCCGGCTTCTGGCACTATTTGTTGCTGCGATCCTGTTCGCTGCTGTTTTTGCGCAGGCGCCTTCTCTGGCGCAAGGCAGCGATCCAGGTCTCATCGCCAGCCAGCAGCAGCTGATCAAAGATCTGTCGACCCGCGCTGATGAACTGGAAAAGCGGGTTCAAGCCAATTCCGAAAACGATGCGGCGCTGCTTGAACTGCGGCTCGAACTCGAGGATCTCGCCAAGAAACTGCTGCAGGCAGGCGTCGCTTTCCGCCCGAGGCTGAACGAGATCAGCGCCCGGCAGGAGTCGCTGGGGCCTCCACCAGCTGAAGGACAGCCGGCGGAAGCCGACATTGTCATTGCTGAGCGGCAGTCGCTTGCCAATGAAAAGAACCAGATCAACGTGCTGACTGGCGAGGCAGAATCTGCGTCGATCCGGGTCAACCGGTTGATCGACGAGATCGGCGAGATGCGCCGGGATCTGTTCACCAGCAATTTGTCGAAACGCTACGAGATCAATTACACATTGATCGGCGAGGTCTATTCCGAATTCAAGAAAGAGATGTCCGATCTCTATAGATCGGTTTCATCCTGGATGAGTTTTGCCCTGAAGAACCGCCTGTCGTCGGTTTTGACCGCGGCCTTCTTTGCTGTCGCCGCCGCATTGCTGATTCTCATGGTTGGCCGCAGGCTGATCGGCGGGCTGATCTACAAGGACCCTCTCGACAATGAACCCTCCTATCTGACGCGGCTGTCGGTGGCGTTCTGGACCACCCTGCTGCGCACCCTGTCGGTCGGTGTATTCCTCGGGGTTACCTGGTTCTTCTTCGACTATTTTTCGGTGCTGCGCGGCGACATCGGCCAGATGTTGAAAGCTCTATTCTATGTCATTGCACTGGTCTATTTCGTCCACCGGCTGACCCGGTCAGTGTTGTCGCCTAATCTGCCCAGCTGGCAGCTGATTGCCGTGCCGCCAGGGCCTGCCCGTCTGCTTGTCTGGCTTGCCACTGCAACGGCGCTCGTAACCGGCATGGATTTCCTGCTGAGCGAGATATTCTCGATCCAGAGTGCGCCAATCGCCTTGAGCGTCGGTGAAAGCCTTGTTGCGACGGTCGTTGTCGGCCTGCTGGTGTTGCTGATTGCACGGGTCAAACCGTTTAGCGACGAAAACGGCAAGCCGGTCGCCTGGCCGCTGTGGATGAGGCTTGCGCTCTATCTCGCCGGCGGCGCGACCATCATTGCTGCATTGGCCGGTTACATTGGCCTGGCCAAGTTCTTCTCACAGCAGATTGTCGTTACCGGCGCGATCCTTGCGACGATGTATATCGGCTTCCTGTCAGCAAGAGCCATCTCCGAAGTCGGCGCGTTTGGCGGAACGTCGCTCGGGCGCTGGCTCGGTAAGAGATACCACTTTGACGATGCAGCATTTGATCAACTCGGACTGGTGCTTGGTATCCTGATAAATGTGCTTGTCGTGCTTGGCGGGCTGCCGCTGATCTTGCTGCAATGGGGTTTCCAATGGACGGAGATCCGTGCCGCAGCTGTTTCGATGGCGACCGAAATCAAGATCGGCACCGTGTCGTTCTCGCTGATCGGCATCCTGACTGGCATTGTCATTTTCGCGCTTGTGCTTTTGGCCACGCGCTGGTTTCAGCGGTGGTTGGACGGATCGGTCATGGCGCGCGGGCGTGTCGACGCGGGCGTCCGGAACTCGATCAAGACCGCGGTTGGCTATGCGGGCGTCGCCATTGCCGGCCTTATCGGTGTGTCGGCGGCTGGCATCAACCTGTCCAGCCTTGCGCTTGTGGCCGGCGCATTGTCGCTCGGCATCGGCTTTGGCCTGCAGAATATCGTGTCCAACTTTGTGTCTGGCCTGATCTTGCTGGCAGAGCGGCCGTTCAAGGTCGGCGACTGGATCGTGGCCGGTACAGTGTCAGGCACTGTCAAGCGTATCAGTGTGCGCGCCACCGAAATCGAGACGTTCCAGCGGCAGACGGTCATCATGCCGAATTCCGAGCTGATCAATGCCGCTGTCGGCAACTGGACACACCGCAACAAGCTCGGACGCATTGAAATCCCCATCGGTGTCGCCTACGGCTCTGACGTCAGGAAGGTTCATCAGGTCTTGCTGGACATTGCCCGCGCGCATCCGCTGGCTCTGAAGAATCCGGAACCATTCGTGCTGTTTTCCATGTTTGGCGATTCTTCGCTCGATTTCGAAATCAGGCTGTTTCTGTCCGATGTGATGAACAGCGCAATTGTCCAGAACGATATTCGTTTTGCCATTATCGAGGCGTTTGATCGCGAAGGCATCGATATTCCGTTCCCGCACCGCAAGCTTCTGATGGATTTTGTCCCGACTCCGCCGGTGGCGCAGCCAGAACCGGTTGCGGAAGCACCTCTGGAAAAACCGGCCCGGTCCAGACGGCGGCGCAAGCCTGATCCAGATTAGGGTCTCGCGCCGATTTTGTGGAAAGTTTGACTGAACGGAGATTGTCGGGGCCGTTCAGTTGCTGTTCAGCTTGCTTGCCATATAGATTGGCACGAAGGCGAAAGAGCTTTCGCTAAGAGGGACGGTGGAAACGCCGATCAGATAATGAAAAAGTTGATGTTTCTCATTGCCAGTGTCGCCGCGATTGCCGCAATGCCGTCGGCTGGAATCGCTGCGAGCATTGTCAACAATGACGCTGAAGTCCGCACGGTTGTCGTGACCGATGGCGGCAATCAGCAGGAACTGTCGCTCGGGGCCGGCGAGGCTGCCGATTTCTGTCAGCAGGGCTGCTTTGTCTCCCTGCAGGGTGATCGCCAGACGCTGCTCGGAACGGAATCGGTGGAGATCAAGGACGGCAAGATGCGCGTGCGCTAAGCTTCACTGGCGAGACTGGACAAGGCCGGGCCGATGCCCGGCCTTTTACGTTCTGTGACAAGCCGGCATTAACTGTGATGCGAGGTTACGGCCTGCCTAGCGCCGTTTCCGTGGCCGTATTTAGCAAATTTCAGCTTCGTCATGTCACTTGTGACCCCCAAGCGCTGGCAAAGGCGCGACAAACGGGGCGTTGCGACATGGATGCAAGAACGGAGCAGGTTGCCATTCCGCTGGCCGTCGATCTCGACGGCACGCTGATCGCGACAGACCTTCTGTGGGAGGGCCTGTTCTTGTTGTTGCGCAAGAACCCGCTGTTTGTGTTGATGGTGCCGGTGTGGCTGGTGCAGGGCGGTCCGGCGCGGCTAAAATGCGAAATCGCCGAGCGTATCGACATTGATCCGGCGGCTTTGCCCTATCGGCAGGAAGTGCTGGAACTGCTTCGCCGCGACAAAGCGGCAGGCCGCCACATTGTTCTGGCGACAGGCTCGCCGCGCAAGTTTGCTGAGGCAATCGCGGCGCATCTGGGGTTGTTCGATGCCGTCATGGCGACGGACAAGGCCGGAAATCTCACATCCAAACGCAAGAGTGCAGCACTTGCGGCTGCGTATGGCGATGGCGGGTTCGATTATGCCGGTAACAGCCGTCACGACATCGCCTGTTTTGGCACCGCGCGCGAAGCATGGATCGTTGCGCCTGACCGGGCCGCTGCCAACTGGCACAGGAAAAACGGCGGCCAGCTGATTGAGACGCCCAAGCCGACCTTCAAGACATATCTGAAGATGCTGCGTGTGCACCAATGGCTGAAGAACGGGCTGATTGCCGTGCCGATGATCCTCAGCCACGAATATCTGAACCTGTCGATGCTGGCGGCCTGCGCCATCGCATTCGTCTCATTCAGCGCGGCAGCTTCAGCCATCTACATTGTCAACGACTTCTTCGATCTGGCGCTCGACCGCCGGCACGCCACCAAGCGTAATCGTCCTTTTGCAAGTGGCATGCTGTCGATGCCGTTTGGTTTGGTCAGCGTTGCGGTCTTGCTGTTGGTCAGTACGGTGTGCGCGCTGTTCCTTCCCTGGCAATTTGGCCTCGTGCTGGCGGGCTACCTCGTCATCACCACGGCCTACTCGTTGTCACTCAAGCGCATGTTGCTGGTCGACGTGATGACACTTGCAGGCCTGTATACGATGCGCATTTTGGCCGGTGCGGCCGCAACCGAGACTGATGTTTCATTCTGGCTGCTGGCATTTTCGATCTTCTTCTTCCTGTCACTGGCGCTGGTGAAGCGTTACGTCGAACTGCGGACCACCGACGTCAAGGCCGGCGAGCGTATCGCCGGACGTGGATATAGGGCCGAAGACCAGGACATTATTGCCCAGGCGGGTATGGCGTCGGCGTTCTCATCGGCACTGGTCCTGGCTCTCTATATCCAGAGCGGCGCGGTGATTGAGCAGTATCGCTATCCCGAGCTGATCTGGCCGCTGGCGCCGATCGTGCTCTACATGACCATGCGAATCTGGATTCTGGCGCGCCGCGACGAGATGCATGACGACCCGATCGTCTTCATTATCCGCGATTGGCGCAGCCAGTTTGTTGCTCTAATCGGGGGGCTCCTGCTCGTTGCAGCGGCGTTCGTTCCATGAGTGTCATGAGACAATCATTCGGGCGCACTTTTGCGCCTCCTGGCGTCGCTCTGGACGCAGCTGATGCGGTGAGGGCGCTGCTGGAGCGCAAGGTCGGTCCCGGCGGTTTGCTCGCCATAGGCAACATGCGCTCCTACGGCGACACCTGCATGAATAGTGGCGGTTCAGTCGCCGACATGCGCCAGATGGATCGTATCGTCTCGTTTGATGCCGAATCCGGCCTGATGACCGCTGAGGCGGGCGTTCTGCTCAGCGACATCATCGCTCATGTCCTGCCGCACGGCTATTTCCCGGCAGTCGTGCCCGGTACCCAGTTTGTCACACTGGGGGGCGCCATCGCCAATGATGTGCATGGCAAGAACCACCATCGGCGCGGAACCTTTGGGAACCACGTCATGTCGTTCGAGCTGTTGCGATCCGACGGAACCGTGGCGGCATGTGATGCGGCCACCAACCCCGATCTGTTTGCTGCAACAATTGGCGGCATGGGGCTCACGGGCATGATCCTGCGCGCGACCATCAAATTGATGCGTGTCAGTTCTGCCGACATTGACGAAATGGTTACGCCCTTTGCGTCGCTTGACAGCTATTTTGAGATGGCCGAGGCGGCGGACGCTGAAAACGAATATGCAGTCGCATGGGTCGACCAGCTCGCCGGCGGACGCAATACCGGGCGCGGTGTACTGCTGACAGGCAATCATGCCGAAGGCGGCAAGACGAGTGTGGCTTCTTCGGGCTCTGCATTGGGTGTGCCGATCCAGCCGCCGGTCAATGTGCTCAATCGGCCGTTCCTCAAGGCATTCAACTTTGCCTATCGGTCTGCCAAGTCGATGCGGCGGCACAAGCGCAGCAGCTACAACTCGTTCTTCTTTCCGCTCGATGGCGTGCGGGACTGGAACCGGCTCTACGGACCGCGTGGGCTGCACCAACACCAGAGTGTTATTCCCGACGACGCCTCCAGGCGCGCGATACCAGACATGTTTGCCGCCGCCCACCGGGCCGGGCAAGGCTCGTTTTTGACGGTGCTCAAGCGGTTCGGCGATATGGCGTCTCCCGGCCTGATGTCGTTCCCGCGCCCCGGCTATACGCTGACGCTCGACTTTCCCAATCATGGGGCTGTGACGATGCGACTGCTCGACGAGCTTGACCGTATCGCGATCGACGCGGGCGGGGCGGTCAATCCTTACAAGGATGCACGCATGTCGGCTGAAACCTTTGCGGCGTCATTTCCGGACTGGCGTGCGCTTGAGGCGGAGCGCGACCCGGCATTCATGTCTGACTTCTGGCAACGCACTGCGGTCGAGCTGGATAGCGAACCAATGCGCTACGCGGCCGAGTAGCGAAGGATTTGTGGTTAAGAAGAGGCTAAGAAATTGATTCAAACGCCGCTTCCGGATTCATCAAATCTTGCAGTTTTTGCTTTATCAGCATCGGCAGGGGATTTTGGTCGATGAAGTATATCTGGTTCATTCTATTTACAGTCGCAACCAACGCGGCGGCGCAGCTGATGCTGAAATACGGCATGATGCAGCTAGGACCATTGTCTTTTGCGGGCGTCAATCCGCTCATCAAGATTCTGCAGATCGTGTTCAGTCCGTGGGTATTCCTGGGTCTGTGCACCTTTGTGATCTCAATGGCGTCGCACCTGTTTGTCCTGTCCAAGGTCGAACTGTCGTTCGCCTATCCGTTCCTCAGCCTCGCTTACGTCCTGGTGGCGGTGTTCGCCTATTTCGTCTTCCGCGAGGATCTCAATTCGCTGCGCATCGCCGGCATCGGTCTGATCTGCATCGGCACGGTGCTGATTGCGCAAAGCGGCAAATCAACTGCAGCTGACCACGTTTCGACGGGGGACGGCGCGCAAACAACCATTCAAACCAGCGAGGTTTCCCGATGAAACACATCATTTTTGGCGGCGACGGTTTCGTTGGGCGGCATCTGGCCCCAAAACTGCTGGCTGACGGTCACGAGGTCGTCGTGGCGGATGTCCACAAGAGCGATCTGCCGCACTACCGCAATGTCCAGTTTATCAACAGCGACGTGACCGATCCCGATCAGGTGGCGCGTGTTGGTATCAAGGGCGACGACATGGTCTACAATTTGTCGGCCAAGATGCTGTCGCCGATCCAGGTCCGCGCCAAGCGGCATGAATTCTTCTGGCCGGTGAACTTTCACGGCACCGAAAACATCATCCACGCGATGGCGCGGGTCGATGCGCCAAATCTGGTGCATTTCACCACCGACATGATCTACGGCCACACGGTTGTCTATCCGATGACGGAGGACCACCCTGTCGCGCCGCTGGGTGAATATGGCCTGTCCAAACTGAAGACCGAGGAACTGGCGGAAGAATGGCGCACGCGCGGCATGAATATCAGCCTGTTCCGCCCGCGTCTCATCATCGGGCCTGGCCGTCTCGGCATTCTGGAAAAGCTGTTCAAGCTGATTGACTGGAACCTGCCGGTCCCGATGATCGGATCGGGCAAGAACCCGTATCAGTTCATCTCGGTGTTTGACTGCGCTGAGGCCGCCCGGCTTGCCTACAAGGCTGGCGTGCCGAACGAGGCTTACAATCTCGGTTCGCTGAACCCGCCGCCGGTGCGCAAGTTGCTCGGCGATCTGGTCAAGCATGCCGGCTCAAAATCGATCCTGCTGCCGACGCCCGGCTGGGCGGTGAAGCGGACGCTCGATCTGCTCGATGCGATGAATATGCCGATCATGGATCCGGAACAGTATCTCATCGCCGACGAGGACTGCCTTCTCGACGTTTCGAAGGGCAAGCGCGATCTCGGCTGGGTGCCGCAATACCGCGACGAGGACATGCTGATCGCAGCATATCGCGAATATCGGGCCAAAAAGGACGGTATCGCCGTCAATGCCGGCCATTCGGTTCCGGCAGAATAAGACGGAAGGGGACAGACATGACAATCATGACCAAGACGAACGAAGCCACCGCCCGCGCTGTCATTGACGCACCGACGCTGACGCCGCATGCAACACGCAAACCGAAGCTGATGTCGGTTGAGGACGCCAAGGCAATGGACGTTCCGCGCATGACGGAACTGTTCAAGGCGCACATCAACCCCGGCCAATTGCACTTCATGAAGCTGCTCGGCTTCCACAAGATCAAGGTCGAGCGCGCCGAGGGCATGTATTACATCGACCAGAATGGCCGGAAAATCCTCGATTTCTTCGGTGGGTTCGGCTCGCTGGCGTTTGGCCATAACCATCCGCGTTTGCTTGAAGCACGCAAGAAGTTCCAGGACGAAAAGCGTCACGAGATCGCTATTGCCTTTATGTCGCAATACGCGTCTGCGTTTGCCTACAATCTGGCGCAGTGCTCGCCGGGCGACCTCGATATGGTGTTCCTGGGTTCGACCGGCTCCGAAGCGATGGAAGCCGCCATCAAGGTGGCCGAGCGCGCTGCCGGCCCGAAGCGGCCAAAGATCGTCTATGCCGAGAACTCGTTCCACGGAAAGACCAAGGGTGTGCTGTCGATCACCGACGGCCCGCTTTATCGTGGCGAATTCAAGCTCGTCGGCAACAATGTGAAAGTGCCGTTCGGCGACATCGAGGCGATCGAAAACGCCTTCAAGTCGGATCCGGAAATCGGCGTCATCGTGCTGGAAACAGTGCAGGGCGGCGGCGGCATCATCCAGGCGCCGAAGGAATTCTGGCAGAAACTGCGCGCACTGTGCACCCAGTATGGCGTGCTCTGGGTGGCTGACGAAGTGCAGTGCGGCTATGGGCGCACCGGCCGCTTCTATGCCTTCGAGCACTATGATGTGGTTCCCGACGTCACGGCGCTGGCCAAGTCCCTTGGCGGCGGCAAGACGGCGATGGGCGCGATGATCGCCACCCGCGACGTCTACATGAAGGCCTATGGCACGCCCAAGACCGCGATGATCCACGCCGCAGCCACTTTTGGCGGCATCGGCGAGGCGTCGATCACCTCGATCGAGGCGCTGAATGTGCTCTATGACGAGGGTCTGATCGACAATTCGGCCGATGTCGGCGAATACCTGCTTGAACGCCTTGAGGGCCTGAAAGCCAAATATCCGAAGATTATCAAGGATGTGCGCGGCAAGGGCCTGATGGTTGGCCTGGAATTCCAGGACTTTTCGCAGACGCTGCCGATGGTGCTGCGTCCGGTGGTCTCGGTGCTGGACGACAAGCTGAAAGGTTCGCTGTCTGGCTTTGTCGGGGCGCTGATGCTGCGGGACTACAATTGCCTGGTGGCGTTCACCGAATACAACCGTAACGTCATCCGGCTGGAGCCGCCGCTGATCTGCCAGCGTGAGCATGTCGACACTTTTGTCGATGCGCTGGACAGCCTGCTTGGCCGCGGCGTCATCTCGATCGTCAAGGACTTTGTCAAAAGCCAGGTGACCTGAATTGACGCTGGATCACGGCACACTCGATGAGAAGGGGCTGCTTGGCCTGGCGCTTGCGTCAAGGCCGGGGTCCCGGATCGCCGATATTTGGCGCAGGCGAGGGTTGGCGCAGGCCGGCGGCGCGCTGGCGATGGTGCTGATGATACTGGTCAGCGCGGCCTACGCGCTGGTCAAGCCGGACTACAATTGGGACATGGTCGCCTATGTCGGGTCGGCGCTTGAAAACCGCTATCCTGACGCCGCAGGCCTGCATGCCGAGACCTGGCGTCAGATTGATGCTGTTGTTCCGGCAGATGTGCAGGCGACACTGAAATCAGGCGACGCTTACCGTCAGGCGCAGTGGGAAAATCCAGAAAACTTTCAGTCACAACTGGGCATGTACCGGGTCAAGGCCGGTTACATCTCGCTGTTGCGAGCGGTCGAACCCTTCGCTGGACTGGTGGGCGGCGCCATGCTGCTTGCGATAGCCGCGTCCGTGGCTTTCGGCTTGCTGGCTCTGTGGATCCTGTGGCGTGAAAAGGCGCTTGCGGCAGGACTTGCGCTGGCGCCTGCACTGCTGATTGCCGGTTATGCCCGAATGACGTCTTCGGTCGCGCCCGACATGCTGATGGCTGTCGTAACCACAGGCGCACTCTACGCGCTTTATCGGGGACGTGACACGTCTGGCTGCCTGTTGCTGGTCGCGGCGACGCTGATCCGCCCCGATGCCGTGATCTTTGCTTTTGCGGTGCTGATCGCAGCCGTCTTGTTTGGCCGGCGCTGGGTTCTCCCGGCGCTCGCCTTCGCAACCTCTTTCGCCATCGCAACCGTCATGTCGAAAGCTGGCGGGCATCCCGGATGGTGGGCGCATTTCTGGTTTTCCACGGTCGAGACACAGGCGTCGATGGCCGGGTTCCAGCCGGACTTCTCGCTTGCCGCTTTCGTCAGGGGTTATGCGCGCGGCGTTATGGCGTCGCTGCATGGCACGGCATGGCTGCCGCTGCTGGCGATGATGACCTTTGCCTGGGCGCTGTTTGCCCGCATCGCGCCGTTTGAGAAGGGCGCTCATGCGCTGATCTTTGCGATGGCAATCGGGGCACTCGGCAAGTACGCCTCGTTTCCGCTACCCGACGACCGGTTCTATTTCTGCTTCATCGCCGGCATGGCGCTCATGCTTGCCATCGCCTGGAAGCCGCGGCTTCATTGACGCGGTCGCTGGGTTTCCGGGCGATGTCGCAAACAGGCTGAAATCGGCGCAAATCGCCCTATAGTGTCCCCGAAACACTTTCTCGGGGTACAGGTTCCATGGCAGCTTTTCCGTCGCGCGCTAGGGTGGTCATCATCGGGCTTGGCGGCATTGTCGGCGCTGCGGTCGCCCATCATCTGATCGAGCGCGGGTGGGACGACATTGTCGGCATCGACAAGTCCGGCATCCCGACCGACATTGGCTCGACGGCGCATGCGTCTGACTTCTGCTACATGACCAGTCACGATTTCCTGTCGTGCTGGACCTCGCTCTATTCCATCGATTTCTACGACAAGCTTGGCCATTATGACCGGGTTGGCGGGCTTGAGGTCGCGCGTGTTGGCGACGATGCGCGCATGGACGAAATCCGCCGCAAGGTGACGTCCGGCAAGGCGTTTGGAACGCGCGCACGGTTGATCGAGCCAGCGGAAATCAAGCAGAAATTCCCGCTGATCGAGGAGAGCGTGGTGCAGGGCGGCCTGTGGGATCCGGATGCAGGTCTGGTCATACCGCGTTCGCAGACCGTCGCGCACAAGCTGGTCGAGACGGGCGAAAAGTCCGGCAAGCTGAAAGCCTTTGCCAATACACCGGCCAAGTCGCTGGTGATCGAGAATGGCCGCATCAAAGGCGTGGTCACCGACCGCGGCACGATCGAAGCGGAATACGTGATCGTCTGCGCCGGTCTTTGGGGCCGGCTGATCGCCGGCATGGCGGGAGAAGACCTGCCGGTGATGCCAATCGACCACCCGCTGACATTCTTCGGGCCGTACACGGAGTTTGCCGGCACAGGCAAGGAGATCGGCTTCCCGCTGCTGCGCGATCAGGGAAACTCGGCCTATATGCGCGACACCGGCGATCCGGTGACGGCCGAGGGTGGCATGATCGAGTGGGGTTACTACGAGGAGCACAATCCGCGCCTTGTCCACCCGCGCGAGCTTCTGGAAAAGGAGCAGGCGCGTCTGTCGCCGTCGCAGCGCGACCTCGACATGGAACAGATCATCACACCGCTGGAGCGCGCCATCGAACTGACGCCAATCCTCGGCGAGCTCGGCTATGACGAGCGCCGCTCGTTCAACGGGTTGTTGCAGGTGACAACCGATGGCGGCCCGTCGATTGGCGAGAGCCAGAAGGTGAGGGGTCTGTGGTATGCGGTTGGCATCTGGGTCAAGGATGCACCCGGCATGGCCAAGCTTGTTGCTGACTGGATGACCGACGGCCGCACGGAAGTCGACCACAACCGCATCGACTACTCGCGCTTCTATCCGCACATGTTCGACGAAAAGTTCGTTGAAGGCCGCTGCGGCGAGGCGGCGCAAAAGGTCTACAATCCTGCCGTCCACCCGCGCGAGCCCTATGCGACCGGCCGCAACATCAAGCGGTCGCCGTTCTATGAGCGCGAAAAGGAGCTTGGCGGCTACTTCATGGAACTTGGCGGCTGGGAGCGTGCGCATGGCTATGCCGCCAATGAGCACCTGCTGGAAAAATATGGCGACCGCGTTCCGGTGCGTGAAAACGAGTGGGACAACCGCCACTTCTGGCGGGTGTCCAACGCCGAGCATCTGGCGATGAGCGAGGATGTCGGCATCGTCAATCTGTCGCATTTCCACATGGTCGACATCGAGGGGCCGGACCATGTGGAGCTGATGGAATGGCTGGCGGCAGCGAAAGTTGGCGGCGACGCCAATATCGGCAAGGGCATCTACACCCACTTCCTCGACGACGAAGGCATGGTGCGGGCCGACTTCACCATGTTCCGCATGCCGGATCGCATCCGGCTGGTGAACGGCGCAGATGCCGGTCCACGCGACTTCCACTACATGCGCCGCATCGCCGAAGATCGCGGCCTCGACGTCAAGATCACGGATGTTTCGGAACAATTCGTCACAATCGGCATCTGGGGGCCGAACGCACGCACTACGCTGCAGAAGGTGGTCGAAGACCCTGCGGGGCTGACGCCAGAGAATTTCCCGTTTGCAGCAATCAAGCCGATCAAGATTGCCGGCAAGGATGTCACTGCGTTCCGCATTTCCTATGTCGGTGAGCAGGGCTGGGAACTGCACATGCGCTATGAGGACGGTCTGGCCGTGTGGGACGCGTTGCGGTCGACCGGTGTGATGGCTTTCGGCGTCGAAACCTATGCAAACTCACGCCGCATGGAAAAGAGCCTGCGGTTGCAGAACGCTGATTTGCTGACTGAATACAATCTGTTGGAAGGCGACCTTCAGCGGCCAAAGGTCAAGGAAGCCGATTTCCGCGGCAAGGCGGCAAACATTGCGCATCGCGCCCTGCCGCATCAGGCGGCGATGCTGTGCACGCTGGTGATGACGGACAACCGCGACAAGAACGGCGTGGCGCGTTACCCGGTCGGCAATATGCCGGTGCTGGATCCCGATACGGGCGAGGGGCTGCTGGACGAACACGACCGCCGCTCGTTCACCACCTCGGTGGCGTTCGGCCCGACGATTGGCAAGAACATCGCGCTCGCCTATCTGCCCTGGTCCTATTGCCAGGTGGGCCGCAAGCTCGCGGTCGAGTATTTTGGCGAGACCTATCCGGTGGAAGTCGCCGGTGTCGGCTATCAGCCGCTCTATGACCCCGAAAACACAAAGCCGAGAAGCTGAGGTCAGCTTCCCGGCTCCATGTTTTCAACAAATCAAGCCGGATCAGACGATGGTCAGGCCGACATTGACGTTGTTGCGGGTGGCGTTGGAATAGGGGCAGACCTGATGGGCGGCCTCGACCAGCTTTTCAGCTGCGGCCTTGTCCATGCCCGGGATGTTGATCGCGAGATCTGCCGTGATGCCGTAGCCGCCTTCGGTGCGCTGGCCAAAGCCGATGGTTGCCTGAACGGTGGTGTCTTCCGGCACGGCGATCTTCTGCATGCGGCCGACTGCCTTCAGTGCGCCGAGGAAGCAGGCCGAATAGCCCATCGCAAACAGCTGTTCCGGATTGGTGCCAGCGCCGCCGGCGCCGCCCATTTCCTTCGGGGTAGTCAGCGTCACCTGCATCGTGCCGTCGTCGAGCTTGGACTCGCCGGTGCGGCCGCCGGTGGAGGTTGCGGATGTTTTGTAGATGACTTTTTCGACGGGCATGCGCTGTCTCCTCAATGAATGATGTTCGCGGTATCTGTTATCGCGATAATTATCTGATAGCTAAGCTTGTGCGGTGCGTCCAGCGAAAATATGTATTGCGATAACGATTTTTGTGATAACGATCCTGCCATGACCGACCAATCATCCCGCCAGAACAACCGGATGTCGCTGGAAAACCAGCTGTGCTTTTCGCTCTATTCGACGTCGATGGCGGTGACGCGCGCCTACAAGCCGGTGCTCGATGAACTCGGCCTGACTTATCCGCAATATCTCGTCCTGCTGGTGTTGTGGGATGAGGATGGCCGCACCGTTGGCCAGATTGCCGACAGGCTGGCGCTGGAATCGAGCACGGTGACGCCGCTGGTCAAGCGGCTGGAGGCGTCTGGCCTGGTGGTGCGCAAGCGTGACGCCGAGGATGAGCGCCGGGTGTTTGTGCATCTGACCGGCAAGGGCAGGGGCTTTGAAACGGATTGCGGGCGGCTAGCCGCGACCTTGATCGAAAAGTCCGGCATGCGGCTTGGTCAACTCGCAGATATCAACCGCCAGGTGAAAGAGCTGCGCAGCGCCCTCGCGCATTCGTGATTGCCCGGCGGCGGGACGCTTTCGTCTGCCGCTTTTCATCTGCTGCCATCGGCGTATCATTCCGGGATGTCATGCCGATTCATCCATTGGTTGAGGTATGGCGCGGTCGCGCTGACGCTGCCGCTATGCGCCCAGCAGGCGCTTGCCGCCGATGAAGTTGTCGATGTCGAGCTTGTGCTGGCTGTCGATGTGTCGCTGTCCATGTCGCCGGAAGAGCTGGTCATCCAGCGCGACGGCTATGCAGCGGCGCTAACTGATCCGACGGTGCTGCAAACGATCGCCGGCGGAATGCATGGCAAGATCGCTGTGACCTATCTCGAATGGGCGGGGCAAACGACCCAGAGCGTCATCGTGCCCTGGTCGGTCATTGCAACGCCGGCGGACGCCACGGAATTTGTGCGCAAGATGACCGCGACGCCGCCGCGCAGCGCCCGCCGCACGTCGATTGCCGCGGCGCTCGATTTTTCGGCCAACCTGTTCGCCGAGAGTGGTTTTCGCGGCATGAAACGTGTCATCGACGTGTCGGGCGACGGGCCGAACAATCAGGGCGATCTGGTGGAGGCGGCGCGCAACCGGGTGATCGGGAAGGGCATCACCATCAACGGCCTGCCGCTGATGACCAATCGCAACGGCATGATCACGCCCTTCGACATTTCAAATCTGGACACATATTACACCGACTGCGTCATTGGCGGGCCGGGCGCATTCATGATCCCGGTCAACGCCTGGCCGCAGTTTCCCGAAGCGATCCGCCGCAAGCTGGTGCTTGAGCTTGCGCAGGCAGAGGAAGGAGCGCGCGCGGCCGCGGAGGCGATGTCGCCTCCGGTCATCTATGCTGCGGCAGAACCCAAAACCGACTGCCTGATCGGTGAAAAGATCTGGCAGAACCGCGGCTGGATCGACTTGCAGTAATGCCGTTGGCAGTAGTCAGTCGATCCGGGATTCCGGTCCGCCAGGCTTGGGTGCAAGCAGCAGCACGATAGTGCCGGCAAGTGCGGCCAATACCGACCCGACCAGAATGCCGACCTTCACCTCGTTCTGCAGCGTTACATTGTCGGCGAAAGCCAGCAGGCCGATGAAGAGGCTCATGGTGAAGCCGATGCCGCACAGCAGCGATACGCCCAGCAGGTGCATGCGCGATGCATTGGCCGGCATGTCGGCAAAACCCATCCGGATCACGGCATAAGACGCGCCGAAGACGCCGATCAGCTTGCCAAGCACCAGCCCTGCGGTGACGCCGAGCGTCAGCGGCTCCGCGAGTGAGGCAATGCTCATTCCGGTCAGTGAGACGCCGGCATTGGCGAAGCCAAAAATCGGCACGATAAAGAAGGCGACAGGCTTGTGCAGCGCATGTTCCAGCCGGTGCAGCGGCGAATGGTCAGCGTCGTCGCTGATGGCGGGGCTCGCCTTGATCGGAATGGTCAGCGCCAGTGCGACGCCGGCGAGGGTTGCGTGGACGCCCGACTTCAGCACCAGCACCCACAACACCACGCCCCACAGCAGGTAAGGCGACAGTTTGCGTACGCCAAACCGGTTCATGCCGATCAGCACCGCCAGCACAGCGGCGGCACCGGCCAGGTAAAACATCTCAAGGCCGGACGTATAGAAGATCGCGATAATGATGACTGCGCCCAGATCGTCGATGATAGCAAGCGCCGTCAGGAACACTTTCAGTGCTGCGGGCACCCGATTGCCCAGCAGCGACAGGACACCCAGTGCAAAGGCAATGTCGGTGGCGGTGGGGATCGCCCAGCCGCGCATGGTTTCAGCGTCGCCCCAGTTGATCGCGGCGTAGATGAGCGCCGGCACGACCATGCCGCCAGCAGCAGCTACTCCGGGAAGAATACGGCGCGGCCAGGTCGACAGCTGTCCGTCGAGCACCTCGCGCTTGATTTCGAGGCCGACCAGCAGGAAGAACACCGCCATCAGCGCGTCGTTGATCCAGTGGCCGACACTGAGCGGACCGACATAGGTTTTCAGTGCGCTGAAATAGGCCGGGGCGAGGGGTGAATTGGCCACGATCAGCGCAAGTGCTGCCGCAAACATCAAGAAAATTCCGCCAGAGGCTTCACCGTCAATGAATTCGCGGAATGTCGAACGTGTACGCCGAGGCAGGGTCAATGTGGAGCTTCCTGTCTGAAATAGCTTTTGTATCTATGGTCCAGGAAATATTGCTCCCTGGGTGATCCAGATCAAATTGCAGGCTTGGCGCGGCGCGGCAAGCCTCAAACAGTTAAAAAAAACGTTAGGCCGCGAATTGTTGCTTGCGATCGGCACGTTCCTGCTGGGGCGAGCGGTTGTAGAATTCCCGGTAGCACTTCGAGAAATGCGAGGCCGAAACGAAACCGCAGGCGACCGCGACCTCGACCACGGGCAGGGATGACTGGATCAAGAGGTGACGCGCCCGGTCGAGCCGGATCTCGAGATAGTAGCGCGCTGGCGAGCGCCCCATTTCCTGCTGGAACAGCCGTTCGATCTGGCGGCGCGACAGGTCGACGCCGTCGGCAATGTCGAGCAGCGACAGCGGCTCGGACAGATTCTGCTCCATCAGTTCAATGATCGAGAGAACCTTTGCATTCTGGACGCCGAGGCGGGCGCGAAGCGGCAGGCGCTGGCGGTCCGTCGGGCTGCGCACGCGGTCAGTCAACACCTGCTCGCAGACGCGGTTGACCAGCACCTCGTCGTAGTCATCGCCGATCAACTTGATCATCATGTCGAGCGATGCCGTCCCGCCGGCGCAGGTGTGGATGTTCTGGTCTATTTCGAACAGGTCGGCGAAGACATTGGCTTTCGGGAAGGCTTCTGAGAAACCGGGCAGGTTTTCCCAATGGATGGCGCAGCGCTTGTTTGACAGAAGACCGGCAGCGGCGAGGATATGGGCGCCCGTGCAAAGCCCCCCCAACGCCACGCCGCGATTGTATTCCTCACGCAGCCAGGCAAAGGCGGACTTGTTGGCATAGCGCTCGACATTCATACCGGAGCACACAATCACCATCGACGGACGGTCCTGGCCGCCCATCATGCGGCGTTCGTCATCAAGCGATGTCTGGACTGCGACTTCGACGCCGCAGGAGGCGCGCACCGGCTTTCCGTCGCTTGAGGCGAGCCGCCACTTGTAGGCCTCGAAGCCCAGCATGCGATTTGCAACGCGCAACGGCTCGATCGCCGTTGAAAAGGCTATCAGGGTGAAGTCGGGGACCAGGAAGAAGACAATCGAACGTTTGGCGGCTGGCTTCGCGTTCACTGGACACTCCGAAAAAACGTCGCGCGGCGGGCTTGTCGCTATTTGGAAAGTCTCGACTGGAATCCCGCCAAATGTCAATACATTAGCGGCGTCAAATATCCTGATTGCGACATGCAGAATTTGCTGTGTGCGGCGTCGCCGCCCTACATCACCAGTCCGCCGAGGCGGTTTGCCGCCAGAGCTGCTGCTTCGCCCGGCATCGACTTGTTGAGGCGGCGGCGTTCGCTGACAGAGGCCATCGAAATATTGCGGCGGGCGGAGAAGAGGCGGGCGAAAAAGGTCATCGTTTTGGGTCCAGACGGCGCGCCGGATGCGCTTGCCGTTGGGTGCGATGTAGGCCTTTGCATGGCGCTTTGAGATGACAAAAGCGAAATGTCGCATCTGGAATACGACATGCAATCTGCGACATCAGGCGTTTGCGCGACAGGGTGAATGAAACGTCAATTTCGGCGGGTGTCACGACAAATGAAAGACCCGCCAGACGGGGCCTGGCGGGTCTTTCATGTTGCCTGAATCTTTTGTCGCAGACTGGTTCTTAGAACCAGCCGCCGTTCACGACCTTGTTGACCGTGTTGTGGCGATAGGCGTGCGGCCAGCCAATGTCCTTCTGCAGTTCAACCGGCAGCGACTGGATCGAGCGCTCGGTTGCGATGCGGGCGCGGTTGGCTCGGTATTCGTCGGCCAGGCGGCCAAGGCGGGACATGATCGTCATCGTTCTCTCCATTGCGCCTGTGGCCCTGATGGTTGCCCGGCGCTGCCTATTCAAACTCTGTTTCAGCCAGATGACGGTCAGGCGGTCGTCCGCTTGGGAGGATGGGCGTTTCGCCTGTCCGTCATTGCTTGGTATCTGATAATGTTGCAGTGCAACAATTCCAGCTTCTCTGCTATCAAGATTGCGGCGTTTCGGTGACGGAGCTTCGCAAATATCGCGCAGCGGGTGATGTTCCGGCACCGTCGGGCCAGCCGAGATCCTTCTGAACGCTGGCCGGCAGTCCGGCTATGGTGCGTTCTGTTCGGGCCTGAGCCTGCCGCAAGCGCTGCCGGGCGACAAAACGGCTGATACCGGTGAACATGGACATTTTGATCTCCTCTCTGCGCCGGGCCATTTGCCCTTTGACAAGATTGACTATCGGACCAGATTGATGTTCAATCAAACGAAATGAAATGATCATATCGATCAGAGAAATTGAATTGAGGACGGGATGAACGCTCCGCTGAACCAGCCGCTGCCCTTGCTTGAACTGGACGTACTTCGCACCTTTGTGGCGATTGCCGAGACTGGCAGCTTTACGCTTGCGGCGAGTGCGGTGTTCCGCACCCCGTCAGCCGTATCGATGCAGATCAAGAAGTTGGAAGAGCAACTCGGCAAGCCGTTGTTCAACCGCGATGCGCGCTCGGTGACACTCACTGCTGATGGTGAGATCCTCATCGGCTATGCGCGGCGGCTGCTGTCGATCAACCGCGAAGCGGTGTCGAAGTTCATTGCTGCCGATGTCGAGGGCGTTGTGCGCCTCGGCTCGCCCGATGATTATGGCGAGCGGGTGCTGCCGGACGTGCTGAAGCGTTTTGCCCGTTCAAATCCATCCGTTGCGGTCGATGTCATCATCGACAGTAGCGGCAGCCTGCGCCGCCGGATGGAAGCTGGTGAACTCGATATCACCCTGATGACCATTTCAGCCGGCAACATTCCCGACGGCGCGGAAATCCTGCTGACCGAGCCGCTCATCTGGGGCGGTGCGCCCGGCGGCTGCGCCCATCTGCGTAATCCACTGCCGGTGTCGCTGTGGGAAGAGGGCTGTGTGTGGCGGGCAAGGGCGCTTGATGCGCTTTCTGCCAGCGGGCGTGACTACCGCATTGCCTATATGAGCGCCCATACGTCCGGCCAGCGCGCGGCGATCCAGTCTGATCTCGCTATTGCGCCGCTGCCAAAATCCTTCATCGGCGATGGCGTCGTGGCGCTCGGGGCCAAGGACGGCCTTCCGGAGCTTGGCACCTACAATCTGGTGATGATCGTTCGCCGTGGCGCGGGTCCGGCGGTCAAGGCCGCAGCCGACCATCTGCGCGCCACGATGGAAACGCTGAAGTCCGGTCCGCGGCTGGTGGTGAAAGCGGCTTAGGCCGCCAGAAACTCAACCAATTGCCTGCGGGCGATTTTTGCCTCCGGCATGTCGATCAACGGCCAGACATGGATCATGTCCTTGCCGGTGACGAGGTCGATTTTGCCGCCGGCAGCCTTCACCTTGCCGGCAAAGATCACGCTGTTGGGATAGAGCATGTCCTTGGTGCCGGTGAACAGCAGCATGGGCGGCAGCACCGTCAGATCGCCAAAGGACGGGCTGATGCGCCAGTCGCCAAAGTCGATTCCCGCCGCATAGAGCCTGACCGACTCGTGCCCGCCATCAAGATCCAGCCAAGGGTCGCGTTTGGCGTATTCGCGGGTTTCGGCGCTTGCCTCGGTCATGTCGAGGCCCGGCGAAATCAGAGCCAGCCGGTTCGGCAGCGGCCAGCCTTCCTTCGCCGCCATCATGGTCAGCACCAGCGCCATGTTGCCGCCAGCTGAATCGCCGGCAATCATCGCGTCCGGATTTTCCGTCATCACGTCCTGGTAGACCTGGCGCATGACTTCATAGATGCGGTGAAAATCGTTTTCGGGCGCCAGCGGGTAGATCGGCACCGTGACGTGAGCCTGCAGCTTTTCGGCAAGCTCGGCCACCAGGTTCCAGTGAAATGGCGTCATCTCGAAACAATAGGCGCCGCCATGCAGATAGAGGATGCGCCGGGTGGCATTGCCATTCTTCGGCTTGGCCTCGTAGACGGTCGCACCGTCCACCTGATGTTCGGTGATTGCGAGGCGTTCGCGGATTTTCTCGCCGGGTTTGGGGTCTTCCACTGGCCGCATCTGCGCCAGCCGGGCGTGAAACCCTTCGACGGACCGGAATGCTTTTTTGCGGGTATTTTTCAGGACAAATGAAATCAGATGCGACTTGAAGCTGGCCATGCGATGTTGTTTTCCGCCCCTGCGGTGTTGCGTGATGTTCGGCGCAACCTAGACCCTTTCAGGTTCAAATGGAATCGTTCTGCCGGAGCGGATTTGGGCCAAGGTCGAGGGCTTTGGCGTAGGACGGGCTGGTGGCCCGGCCAAGTCCGAAGCCCGACGGATTTGACCCAAATACGCTCGGCCCGAAGGGTTTCCCGCTGGCGGGCACCAGCTGCGTCAGCCGGACTTGGCCGGGCCACCAGCCCGTCCTTCGCCGCCTTCCTTGCGGTTCGCCTCGCCATCGATGAAACAGAACCGTTTCCATTTGAACCTGAAAGGGTCTCGCAGTTTTTCGGCGGCAGGCTATCGGTGGATGAACAGCATGTGAACTACGCGTTCGGTCTCCGATCATGTCCTGTCAGTTAGCGTCCTGGCATCGAAATTCAGAAGGGTCCCATGCAAAAGCTTATCGTGTCAGCCACCGTCGCCGCTCTTGCTGCGACCTCAATTGCCCCGGCATTTGCGTCCACATTCACGGCCGGGCGCGTCGTCAACGTCGCCTCATACGACCGGCTGAACATCCGCAAATGGCCCGCGTCCGAATCAAGGGTCATCGACGCCTATCGCCGGGGCGAGATGATTTCGCTGACCGGCCGGTGCAAGAACATTGTCACCAATGTCTCGTTCCGGATCGACGCTGGCGGATCGTCCGGCTGGCGCTTTTCCAAGATGGAAGCGCCCAATGTCTGGTGCCAGGTGATGACAGATGATGCTGAACTTGGCTGGGCGCGCGGGCGCTACATCTGGCCACAGTGACCCACGACGGCGGCGCGAAAGGGTTTAGCTCCGTTCGCGCCGGCCGCCGCGTCTGCGTCCACCACCGCCGTCTGCGCCGCCATCGGCCAGCACCTTGCGGGGCGGCAATGTGACCTGCTGCGCCAGTTTCGGGAACGGGTCTACCTTGTTGGGCATCGCCATCGCGTCGATGAACAATTGCTGGAAATTTGGCTCCAGCGCCGTCTCGATCTTTTCGATTTTTCCCACCTCGCGCTCGATCTCGCGGCGGTGGTTGCGGTTGAGCAGCGCCATCAGCGCGCCGGTGCCTGCCGCATTTCCGACCGCCTTCACTTCGGATAGTTCGCAATCGGGGATCAGGCCCAGAACCATCGCGAATTTCGGGTCGATGAACGAACCGAATGCACCGGCGAAGCGGATCATGTCGACCGTTTCGGCTCCCTGCTTTTCCATCAACAGCTTGATGCCTGCATAAAGTGCTGCCTTGGCCAGCTGGATGGCGCGCACGTCGTTTTGTGTGACTGTAATGTCGGGCTCGCCCTGGCGGCCCTTGCGCAGCAGATAGGAGAAGGTGCGGCCATTGGGGATGATCCGCTCGCTGCGTTCGGCCAGCGATCCATCGATCACACCATCTTCTGAAATGACGCCAGACAGGTACATTTCGGCCACCACCTCGATGATGCCCGAGCCGCAGATGCCGGTGACGCCGGTTTTCCAGCTTTCGTCGTCGAAGCCGGCCTCGTTGGACCATTGCTCGACACCAATGACGCGGTATTTCGGCTCCAGCGTCAGCGGGTCGATGCGCACACGCTCGATTGCGCCGGGCGCGGCGCGCTGGCCGGACGAGATTTCTGCGCCTTCAAAGGCGGGACCCGTGGGGGAGGAGGCGGCGACAACGCGGTTCCTGTTGCCCAGCACGATCTCGGCATTGGTGCCGACATCGACCATCAGCATCATCTTGTCCTGGCGGTATGGCCCTTCAGACAGGGTCGCACCCGCGGCGTCAGCGCCGACATGGCCGGCGATGCAGGGCAGCATGTAGATGCGCGCGCCGTAATTCATCTTGATGCCGATATCGCGCGCCCAGGTGTGCACGGCGCCCGATACGGCAAGCGCAAACGGGGCCTGTCCGAGCTCCGTCGGGTCGATGCCCAGAAACAGGTGGTGCATGATCGGGTTGGCGACAAACACGGCGTCGAGAATGTCATCGGGATTGACGCCGCCCTCGGCGCAGACCTTTTCGATCAGCTCGCTGATCGCGTCGCGCACGGCCTTGGTCATCGCCTCGCGCCCGTCCGGATTCATCATCACATAGGAGACGCGGCTCATCAGGTCTTCGCCGAAGCGGATCTGCGGGTTTGACGTGCCAGATGTCGCAACAATGCGGCCAGACAGCAGCGACACCAGATGCATGGCAATCGTGGTCGAGCCGATGTCGCAGGCGATGCCATAGGCCTCGTTATGCAGGCCGGGCCACAGCGCGATGATGTTGGGGCGTGATGCTTCCAGATCGCGGTGGATCGCGGCGGTGACGCCCCAATTGCCCTTACGCAGGATCTTTTGCACGTCCGGGATCAGGTGTTGCGACACCAGCAGATTGTCAAAACCCCAATCCTTGCCGAGCATGATCTTCAGCCGGTCGAGATCGCCCAGCGGCTTGTGCATGTCGGGTTCGTCGACTTCGACATAACAAAGCTGGATCGCCGGATCGCGCTCGATCACGCGGTCGGTGGCGGCCTTGCGGATCACCTGCGCGTTGACCACTGTGTCCTGTGGCACGTCGATGACCAGATCGCCCTGGATTGTGGCCGAGCATGACAGGCGGCGGTCAGCGGGCAGGCCGCGCACCCGGTCATAACGCTCTTCCTTGGCCCCGCGCGGCGAAATGTGCTCGTTGGAGGAGACAATGCCGTGCTTGGCGAAATTGCCTTCCTGCACCTCGACCTGACAACGCCCGCAGGTGGCGCGGCCGCCGCATACGCTTTCAATGTAGACGCCAAGCGTGCGCGCGGCATCCAGCACCGGCGTGCCGACAGGAAAACGCCCGCGCTTGCCCGAAGGCATGAACAGGACGAGGGGGTCGGTGGAATTGGCTTGAGCGTTCAATGAAAAATCTATCCAGCAGAGCCGCGCCGGCTTTCGCGGCCGCCGCTGCGGCCACCCCGGCCACGTGGTGCAGCGCCCGGTTCGCGGTTGAAGTTGATCCATGCGCCGCCGCCGGTGTCCTGGTTGAGCAGGAAGTTGGCGGCGCGGATTGCCTCCATTTCCTTGCCGGGGCGCGATTTGGTCGAGCCGATGCCGAACAGCTTGCAGAAGGTTTCGTCGTCCATGTCCGGCGGCAGCATAATGCCGGCGGCTTCGACCTCAGCCTTCTTCTCGGCGATTTTTTTCGGCCCGACCGGGATCGCCACCGGATTCATGATCGCGCTGGTCATGCCAGCAGCATAGGCCATCGGCAGGAAGGCGTTGTTGATGCCGTGGCGGTTGGGCAGGCCAAACGAAATGTTGGACGCGCCGCAGGTGGTGTTGACGCCGAGTTCCTCGCGCAGGCGGCGCACCAGCGTGAACACCTGATGACCGGCGGTCGCCATCGCGCCAATCGGCATGACGAGCGGGTCGACCACGATGTCATGGGCGGGGATGCCGAAATCAGCAGCGCGTTCGACGATCTTCTTGGCGACCGCAAAACGCACATCCGGGTCTTCGGAAATGCCGGTATCGTCGTTCGAAATCGCGACGACGGCGACATTGTATTTGGCGATCAGCGGCAAAACTTTTTCCAGCCGCTCTTCCTCGCCAGTCACCGAATTGACCAGCGGACGGCCCTTGGCGGCCTTGAGACCGGCTTCCAGCGCGCCGGGCACCGACGAGTCGATGCACAGCGGGCAATCGGTCACCGCCTGAACACGCTCGATCAGTTTCGGCATCAGGATCGGTTCGACAAAATTGTTGTCCGCATAGCGCGGATCACCGGCCATCAGGTTGGAGAACACCGCGCCTGAGTTGATATCAAGCACGGTCGCGCCGGCTTCAACCTGCGCCACGGCGTCAGCCTCCACGCGCGAAAAGTCGTCGCGCTCCAGCTCTTCATTGAGGATTTTCCGGCCCGTCGGATTGATGCGCTCGCCGATGACGCAGAATGGCTGGTCAAAGCCGATGATGGTTTCCCGGGTCGCCGAGGCGACGATCGTGCGGGTCATGAAATTCTCCTCCGGAGGGGTTCTCTCTTATGTTGCTTATCAGAGCGCGGACAAGATCAGTTTGATGCTGTCTCGGCCAATTTCTGCAGGTTCTGGGTCGGGTCGTCCTTGCGCAGGTGCTCCATACGATCGGCGACAACCTCGGCGTCCGGCTGCGCCTCGCGCTTCCAGGGCTGGCGGCCCTTGAGCACGCCCGATTCGGAGACGATCTCGGCGACGTATTCCTCCTGGCGATATGCCATGACATGCATGCCGGAAACGCCGGGAATCTCCTTTACCTCGTTGATAATGTCGATGCAGAGTTTCTTGCCTTCGGCCTTCTGGTCTGCCGCGCCTTCCAGCCGCTTGATGACGCTGTCAGGGATATGAATGCCTGGCACATTCGACCGGATCCATTTCGCCGTCTTGGCCGAGGCCAGCGGCCCGACGCCAACCAGCAAAAACACCTTTTCGAGATGGCCGAGGTCGCGCGCCTTGTCCATGAAGGCGCGGAACATCGGCACGTCGAAGCAATATTGGGTCTGCACGAATTGCGCGCCCGCCGCGATCTTCTTGCCGAGATGGATCGGGCGGAAATCAAACGGCGGTGCAAATGGATTGACGGCTGCGCCCAGAAACAGCTGCGGCGGCGTCGTCAGCTTGCGGCCTGACAGGAATTTTCCGTTGTCGCGCATTACGCGGATGGTTTCCAGCAGCGACATCGAGTCGAGATCAAACACCGGCTTTGCGCCGGGCTGGTCGCCGGCCTGCACGCCGTCGCCGGTCAGGCACAGAATGTTCGACACGCCCATCGCCGCGCCGCCCAGCACGTCGCCCTGGATGGCGATACGGTTCTTGTCGCGGCAGGCAATCTGCATGATCGGCGCGTAGCCCATGCGGGTCAGCAGCGCACAGATGCCGACCGACGACATGTGGCAATTGGCGCCCGAGGCATCGACCGCGTTGATGCCGTCGACCCATCCGTCAAAGATTTTCGCCCGATTGTAGACATCTTCCGGGTCGGCGCTGTCTGGCGGGTTGAGTTCGGTCGTCACCGCAAATTCGCCACGGCGGAGCACGCGCTCCAGCCGGCCACGTGAGGAGTGGCCGGGCAGGGGCTCCAGCGGCAGGTCAATGCCGGCCGGGTTTTCGTCGCGCTGGATCGGTCGTTTCGTCATGCCTGCGCCCCATCTTTCTGCTTTGCCGCAGCGGCAAGAGCGGTAACGCGCAACCAGGCCGAGGTTTCGCGCAGCGACTGGTCAACAGGCTTTTGCACATTGAGGATCGCGTCACCTTTGACCATGTTGCGCGAGCCTTCCCAGGCCTTCACCCACACGCAAGGCATATCGGGTTCGACCTCGCAATTGCCATTGGCGCGGACGCCGCCGCACGGTCCGTTGCGCAGCTGCTTGGGGCAGTTCATCGGGCACGACATGCCGGTTGACGACAGGATACACTGACCGCACATGCGGCAGTCAAACATCACGCCCTTCACCTGCTTCTCGACAAACTTGATTGGCGCTTCGACGCGGCCATAGCCGATCTTGTTCCAAAGCGGGTGCAGCATCAGGAACATGTTGGCAAAGCGGGCGTAAAACCATTCCAGCCCACGCGAATGGCGGATCGACCACAGCCGGACGGTAAAACTGCGCTGTACACGGCGTTGCGGCGACACATCTGCGGGTTTGTAGTCAGACTTGGGCGCCGCCTTCTTCACGACCTGTGCCTGGGTCATATTGCCGGTTGCGGCCGACGGTGTTGCTGACGTGCCGGGTTTCTGATCAGCCATTGTCGCGTCCGCCTGCCTTGGCGAGCGCCACGAGGCGGTCGCGGGGGAATTGCGCTTCCAATTCGGCAATGGCCTTGTCGGCCTCGGCGTCCAGATCGTCGCCGACAGGAACCGGATCGGCCTTGCGCCATTCGTTCAGATAGTCATCGGTTCCGGCTGCGCCCGAGCGCATCGCCGCCATGTCGATGGCTTCCTCGAACCGCACCGACAATTCGCGCTTGGCGTTGGCGCGGCCCTTCTTGACGATGACCTGGCGGGGTATGTCGCGCCAGTAGACGACGATGAGATCTGCCATGCCGGGGGTCCTTGTTTGAACCAAGGATTGCTCGACAAACGGGTCAGCCGCTTGTTGCGGCACGACGCGCGCAACTTCAATTGCGACGGCGCAAAAAGGACATTGGTGCTGCTTGCAAGAACAGCACTGTCACAGCGCTGTCGCATCGGGACGATAGGAGTGTCTGGCGGGTCCCGCACAAACCATCAACGCCCGCAGTCCCCGAACAACTCGCCGCCGTTCCCCCGGCGGCTTTTTCTTGTCAGAACCACATGCTGGCGTGCTGCCAGGTGTAGGTCAGCGCCGCACCAATCGAACCGATCACGGCCGCAATCACCGCAAAGGCGGCAATGCCGACAGCAATGCCAAAGCCCAGCATGGCGCCGTCGCGTTCTGTGATCGCGAGGCTGAGCATGGCGATTGAAAATGCCGGTAGCCAGTTGCCGAACAGGATCGGCAAGGTGACCACAATTGACAGGATCAGGCAGATCGCGCCGACAATCCTCTCGCCCTGTTTTGGCCAGAACGGCCAGTAACGCGGGCGGATGTAACGCTCCGTCTTGATCAGCCAGGGGACGATCTTGTCACATAGTTTGCGAAACTGATCTTCTGACAGGGTGACATCGAGCAGCCGTTTGGGGAGCCAGACGGTTTCCGAGCCCCAGACCATCTGGGCAGATACCAGCACCAGCGGCAGGCCGAGAATTGCGGTCGATCCCGGTGGCAGGATTGGAATGAGGTTGATGACCGCAAACAGCAGGAGCAGCGTTGCAAAGCTGCGGTCGCCAAGCGCATCGCGAATCCGGGCGACAGTGATCGGCCCGTCTGCTTCGGCGACCATGCGCTGGAGGATCGTGGACAGACGCGTAGGATGGGGACGCCGCGGCGTGCCGGGCATCGTCTGTTCCTCGGTTTCTCCCATCATCTGTCTCATGTAGACGCGCTACGCAGCGTCATATCTACCCCACCCAGACTCATTCTGATCCACCACTACCATACCTGTCCAGCAGTTAAGCCTTGATGACGAAAGGCTGAAACTGGCGTCGCGACGCAACATTTCAAGGTTGTCTGGCCTAAATTCGCAGCCAGCAACGCGAATTCAGCGCGTCTCCAGCCAATATCGGCCGCCGGCACAGCGAGTGCGGGGCCTGGAACGAATGGAATCGGTCTGAATTGGCTCATCCGCTGACACAAATGGTGGATTTGGACGCTTTGATGGTCAGGCAAGTGACGCAGCGCGCTCAAGCGCGGGGGTCAGATCGCCGTAACCGGTGAAGCGGTATTCATAGTCGAGGCCAAGATAGTCTGCGGCCCATTTCGCTTTGGCCTGAAGTTCCGCATCGTCGGTCTGCGCCAGATAGACAATCTTGGTGTAGTTGCCGAACACCATGTCGCGTAGCTCGGGGTGCTTGTCGAGTTTCAGCGGCTCGATCACAAACGCCTCGAACTGGCGGGCGATCAGATCTGTCAGATAGAATGCGGTAAATTCGTCTTCGCGGATTTTGTCGAAGGCGTCATTGCCGCTGTAGAACGCGTAGCAGTGCGGCCCGGCAATCCGCTCGATGCCTTCCTCGGCGCAAATCTTGTCCAGCTGGCCCTGTGTGCCGCACTCGGCATAGCCGATGAAGATTTTTCCGTAACCGGCAGCACGTGCGTCCGAAATCGCCGTCCGCATCGCCGGTGCGATCTTTTCAGGATAGACGTGCCAGATCGCAGGCAGGCAAATCAGGTCAAGGTGGTCTAGATGGTTGGCGCGGGCCACGGCCAGCACTTCACGGGCAATCGCGCCGCAGGCAATGACCTGGACACGATGCGTATTGTCGCGTTGTGCTGGCGAGGGCTCAGACATTCTCACCCTGCTTGCAGCTTTGGTCTGCCTGATTGGAAAATCAGGCCGACGCCCGCTGCTGGTTGTGCTTGCGCTTCATGAAGTCCTTGGCGGTTTCGACTGCCACCGCCGCATCGCGGCAATATGCGTCGGCGCCAACGGCCTTGCCAAACTCTTCGTTGAGCGGCGCGCCGCCAACCAGCACCACGTAGTCGTCGCGGATGCCCTTTTCCTTCATCGTGTCGATCACGACCTTCATGTAGGGCATCGTCGTGGTCAGCAGGGCCGACATGCCGAGGATGTCCGGCTGATGCTCATCGATTGCCTCGAGATATTTCTCGACCGGGTTGTTGATGCCGAGGTCAACGACATCGAAGCCGGCGCCCTCCATCATCATGCCGACAAGGTTCTTGCCAATGTCGTGGATGTCGCCCTTGACGGTGCCAATCACCAGCTTGCCCTGCTTCGGTGCGCCGGTTGCTGCCAACAGAGGCCGCAGGATCGACATGCCGGCCTTCATCGCGTTGGCCGAGAGCAAGACTTCGGGAACAAACAGGATGCCGTCGCGGAAATCCTCGCCGACGATGCGCATGCCTTCGACCAGAGCCTGGGTCAAAACGTCGTAGGGCACCCAGCCACGTTCGAGCAGGATATTGGTGCCTTCCTCGATTTCTTCCTTGAGACCGTCATACAAATCGTCGTGCATCTGTTGTACGAGTTCGTCGTCGGACAGTTCGGACAGGATGATCTCGTCTTCGGACATCTGCACACTCCTTGACCGCCGGGTCTTGACGGTATTGCCATGTGTCTACTTCTAATTCGGGCCGACGACGCCTAATAGCCGATTTGCGACGCGGCTCAAAACGAAAGCGACTGATTTTCAGCGCGTAGCCTTGTCGATTTTGCGACATTGGCTGACGTTGCGAAGACTGTTTGCCAAGGTCGCATGGCTACGATCTTCTTCGGGGTTCGCCCGCAATTCAAGACAGGACCAAAACCATGACTGATCCCGTGTCAGCCGACCAGGAACCCGCAGCAGGCAGGCGTGGACGCGGCGACCGTTCAAGTGGCGGTGCGGCGGCGCGCCGCGCCGCGCGTTCGGGCGGCGGTCCCGGTACACAACTCACCTATATCAAGCGCGAAATCCCGCTCTATGAGGTCCTCAATGAAGAAGGGCTGGAGATCATCGAGCGCAATGCCGATACGGTGCTCGAAGAAACCGGCATCATCTTCCGCGATGACCCCGAAGCGCTTGAATTGTGGAAGAATGCCGGCGCGGACGTGCGCGGCGAACGCGTGCACTTTCCAAAAGGCTTGCCGCGGTCGCTCTTGAAGACCGCACCGTCCATCTATACCCAGCATGCGCGCAATCCCGAACGCTCCGTGCAGATCGGCGGCAACGCCACCGTCTTTGCACCGGTCTACGGCCCGCCCTTCGTGCGCGATCTCGACGGCAACCGCCGCTACGCCACAATCGAGGATTTCCGCAATTTCGTGAAACTGGCCTACATGGCGCCGTCGATCCACCATTCCGGCGGCACGGTGTGCGAGCCGGTTGACGTGCCGGTGAACAAGCGCCACCTCGACATGATCTACACACACATGCGCTATTCCGACAAACCATTCATGGGGTCGGTCACCGCGCCTGAACGTGCGCAGGACACGATCGACATGTGCAAGATCCTGTTTGGCGAAGATTTTCTCGATAACAACACGGTTCTGACTTCGCTGATCAACGCCAATTCGCCGATGGTGTTCGACGATACGATGCTGGGCGCGCTGAAAGTCTACGCCCGCAACAATCAGGCCTGCATCGTGACGCCGTTCATTCTCGCAGGCGCAATGAGCCCGGTGACGGTGGCCGGCACGTTGACCCAGGTTCTGGCGGAAGTGCTGGCGGGTGCGGCAGTGACACAGCTCGTGCGCCCCGGCGCGCCGGTGCTGTTCGGCACGTTTGCCTCATCCATCTCGATGCAGTCGGGTGCGCCGACCTTTGGCACGCCTGAACCGTCGCTGGTGTCCTACGGAGCGGCGCAGCTTGCGCGGCGTCTCGGCCTGCCATTCCGCACTGGCGGGTCGCTGTGCGCATCCAAGGTTCCGGATGCCCAGGCGGCATATGAAAGCGCCAATACGCTCAACTCGACCATTCTGGCCGGCACCAACTTTGTGCTGCACTCGGCCGGCTGGCTCGAGGGTGGTCTGGCGTCCTGCTATGAAAAGTTCATGATGGACATCGACCAGCTCGGCATGCAGCAGAAGTTTGCCCAGGGCGTTGATCTGTCGGAAAACGGCCAGGCGATGGACGCCATCCGCCAGGTTGGACCCGGCAGCCATTTCCTGGGCTGTGACCACACGCAAGCGAATTTCCAGACCGCGTTCTATCGCTCGACAATCGCCGACAACAATTCGTTCGAGCAGTGGCAGGCGGAAGGCGAGAAGACCGCTCCGCAACGCGCCAACGAACTGGCGCGCCGCTGGCTGGAAGCTTACGAGGCGCCGGCGCTTGATCAGGGCATAGATGAGGCCCTGCAGGAGTTTATCGCCAAAAAGAAAAATTCCATGCCTGACGCCTTCACTTGAAGGGAGCCCGAATCAGGCCGGGCTAAAGTGGCCAACATCATTCACAAGGAAGTCTGGCGCAGCGCCTTCAAGGGGTAGTTGCGCCGGCATTGTCCGCCGCATTGAAGATTCCGGTGGGGACGAAGTCGTCAAGCAGCCGCTCGGCATCTGCCGGCTCGATCGCGTCTGGATCATAATGCAGCGTCACTTGCATGCGCCCGGCATAGCTGATGACGCCGATTGCAGCATTTGTCATTGGCCGCAGGGGCGGCAGCAGTTCGGCCGTCTCCACCACCAGGCCACCGGCCTCCAGTCTGCCGTCTGGCCGCAGCAATGGACTGTCCTTGAAAGGCGTCCGCAAATTGCTCAGCACGGCAGTCGAGTAGCAGTGATCTGCCTGACAGAAGTGGGCAAGGATGTTCCGGCGCTGGCTGGCAATGCCGATTGCCTGGCGAAATCCCTCTGCCTTTTCCCGCTTGAGCGGGCCGCGTGTCTGGCGGGAAACGCTTCCGAGCAGCGAAAATGCGCCTGTCCCATCGTCGTTCGGGAAGTCGATAAAGGCGATGCCGACCATGTTGGCCGCCGAACTTGGCCGCTGGTCTTGTGTGCGCAGGTCAACCGGCACCGCGATACGGATCGAAGCCTGCTCATCCGAAGCCGTCCGGTTCGCATTGAGGGCGACAAATAGATCATGCAGCAAGACGTCGTTCACGGTTGCGTCAGCCGAAATTGCGCGTTTCCGGTAAGTTGAAAGCTGGTCGGCGCTCAGGCTGCGCCGATATGATGCGGGGAATGCAACCGGAGAAGGCGGTGGCGCGGAAACCGGTTGTTTCCGGGCTGCAGATTCAATCGGCATCGCACTGGAAATCAGAGTCTGCCTGAGGCTGCCGGCAGCGGCCTGGCGATCAGGCGGGGTGTGCCAATCATGCCGCCCTTCGACATATGTCTTGTCAGTCTTGGCCCGCAATCTGACAGTCCCTGATCTGCGGTCGCCATAGGCCAGCAATACATCTCCGAAAAACTCGATCGCTCCGGTCGCGTCGCAGACCGAGTGGTGAGCCTGTAGAACCAGATCTGCTGTGTGACCTTCCTGTTTGAGAAAAAACCGGATTCCAGCTTCCTTGCGTATGTCCAGATACGCATGTCCGTTCGGATAGGCGGGGAATGGCTCGCCATTGCGCGAAATTGTAAGCGGTGCGTCCAGATCTGGCCGATGTGCCCATGCAAGCTGCCCGGCAGGAGCTGCAGCGTCCGCTGTAATGACGCTGCGGGTCAGGGGATGCAGGTCCTGTGCGTCGGAAATGGCGCCTTTGAACGCATCAGGATCGAGTTTGCCGGACAAGCCAAAGCGCAAGAAAAATGTCTTGGGCGCCGAAGGCCGATCATCTGCAAACATAAAATGCTCGAATGGCGTCACCCTCGCCAAAATGTTACCGTCCGATGCGGTCACTCTCAAACCTCAAGCTGCAATGCGTTTTCGGCGGCGGCCGAAATCTTCGTTCTGGCTGTAGTTACACGGTATCAATGACGCAACCACCTACTTGCGATTGCGACTGTATTACACTCTGCCTTTCAGCGAGATTCATCTACTCGCAGGTTCATTCGCCACTACGACCAAGCAAATGACAACTGTCTATTCTCCCGCAATGGCAAATCTCGACCGGATCCTGCGCCGGCACGGCATGATGTTGCGTGGCGCATTTTTGTTCTCGACCAGTGACACGCCGCCATCTGGTCCGACTGGCGCCCCGGCACGGGCCGTCCTGCTGATCGGCCACGGCGGCGGTGGCATCTGGCCACATTTCGTTGCCTGGCGCGCCTTGTTTGCAAAACCCGTTGATCATCCGCTCGACACATGGTCACGCGGCGTGATCGATCCGGTCGCGGCCGCTGAGGGCGCGCGCGCCGTCTATCCATCGGACAAACCCTACATGCCCTTCCAGCAATGGGCGATGCGCGCTGAAAGGTTGCGGCCGTCGCCGCTTGGCGTCCTGATGCACCCCGAGTTCGGCCCGTGGCACGCGTATCGCGGCGCGCTGATTTTTGGCGAGGGCGAGGTGGCGGAGGAAGTTCGCGCATTGAATCAACCCGCTGCCGATCCGATTCATTTGTGCGACCTATGTGTCGGAAAACCTTGCCAAAAAGCCTGTCCGGCCAGCGCGCATGCAGGCGAGGGGTTTCAATACCAGAACTGCCTGACCCATGTGCATTCGCCCGCCGGTGCGGCCTGCCGTGACACCGGTTGCCTCGACCGCAATGCCTGTCCCCACGGGGCCGGATGGCGCTATCCCGCCGACATGCAGGCGTTCATCATGAAAGCGTTTGCCGGGCTTTGACGTGTCGGCAGAAAATCTTTCGCTTCGACCCAAGGATTGACCTATTCAGGTCGTCCAAGGAGCAATGATGGCGTTGTTGGCTGAGGAACCTGCCGTTTCGGATGATGCGCTGATCGCGGATGCGCGGTCGGGCGACCGGCATGCGTTTGCGCAGCTGATCGAGCGCCACTACGACTTCATCTACCGCGTCGCCTGGAAATGGTGCGGCCGCAAGAGCGATGCGGAAGACATCGCCCAGGAGGCGTCGGTACGGCTGGCCAAGGCGATCCGCTCCTTCAGGGGGCAGGGCGCGTTCACCACATGGCTCTATGCGCTGGTCATCAATGCGGCGCGCGATCATGTGCGAAAATCGGCGCGTGAAACCCGCAAGGTCGACGCTTATGGCGTTCACGCTGTCACACTCGGCGAGGCCGAAGAAGAGCCGGACGACCGCGCTGACACGTTGTGGGCGGCGGTACGGCAGCTGCCCGACAAGCAGCGCGAGGCCGTCACGCTGGTCTATGGCGAAGGGCTTGGCCACGCGGAAGCGGCAGAACTGATGGGATGTGCCGAGGCCACCGTCTCCTGGCATGTACACGAAGCAAAGAAGCGGCTGAAAGTGCTGATGCGCGATGCAGAAGCCAAAGCCGAAGGCGATTGAGATGATCGAAGACGACGATCTGAAAATTTTGGGCAAGACGCCCGCGCCAAAGCCGTCTCAAGCAGCGCGCGAACGTGCGCTTGCTGCGGCCATGGCGGCGTTTGATGAAAAAACTGCCACTGCACCCCAAGGAAAGGCAACAGGCGAGCGCCTCACCGACAAAGCAATCACGCTTTGGAGGGTTCTCATGTCTCGCAAACTTTTGTCCGCTCCGGCCATTGCCGGGCTGATGGCGCTGCCGCTGGCCGGCTATGCCACTTTCTATCTGATGGAAACCTCGCCGCTGACCCAGTTGGGCGACACGACACCGGCTGCGTCGCCAGCTCCGCCTGCTGAGGTCAGGCAGAAGCTGGAGGCGCAGGAACCGCTGGCCTATGCGCCGGAAACCCGGACAGTTCAGTCTACGCCACGGTCAGCGCCTCTCGCTGAAGCAGCGCAAAACGCCGCCGGCGCGCCGGTTGCCGACGCAGTTGCGCCAAATGCTGCGCCTGCCATGCAGCGCGACCGCTCGTTCCAGCCGTCTGTGGCGACCCAGCGCGTCCAGATCCCCGGCCTCATGCCAGAGCCTGCGCCGCAGCCGGTGCCTGAAAACGAGCGTCTCACCGAGTTCTCCACCAACCCGGTCAAGTCGGCGCTGGAAAGCCCGGTGTCCACCTTCTCGATCGACGTCGACACGGCGTCCTATTCCTTTGTCCGCCGCTCGCTGAAGGAAGGCATGCTGCCGCAGCCCGACACGGTTCGTGTCGAGGAAATGGTCAATTATTTCCCTTACAACTGGGCCGCGCCCGACAGCGCCGACCAGCCGTTCAAGGCCAATGTCAGCCTGCTGCCGACGCCGTGGAACGCCAACACCAAGCTGATGCACATCGCTATCAAGGGTTATCAGTTGCCGCAGGCCGTGCGGCCAGCCGCCAACCTTGTGTTCCTGATTGACGTTTCCGGCTCGATGGACCAGCCCGACAAGCTGCCTCTGCTCAAATCCTCGTTCCGCCTGCTGGTCAACCAGATGGCCGCCAATGACACGATTTCCATCGTCACCTATGCGGGCGACGCCGGCACCGTGCTTGAGCCGACCAAGGCGAGCGAAAAGGCAAAAATCCTTGCGGCCATCGACAATCTGCAGCCCGGCGGCTCCACTGCCGGCGAGGCGGGCATCCGCGAGGCCTATCGCCTTGCGGAATCCTCCTTCGTCAAGGATGGCGTCAACCGCGTCATGCTGGCCACGGATGGCGACTTCAATGTCGGTCAGACCGACGATGACGATCTGAAACGTCTCATCGAGCAGAAGCGCGAAAGCGGCGTCTTCCTGTCGGTGCTCGGCTTTGGCCGCGGCAATCTCAATGACCAGATGATGCAGGAGATCGCCCAGAACGGGAACGGCCAGGCGGCCTATATCGACACGCTGGCAGAAGCTGAAAAGGCGCTGGTGCAGGAGGCCGGATCGACCCTGTTCCCCATCGCCAAGGACGTGAAAATCCAGGTCGAGTTCAACCCGGAAAAGATCGCCGAATACCGGCTGATCGGCTACGAGACCCGGGCGCTCAACCGCGAGGATTTTAACGACGACAAGAAGGATGCGGGCGAGATCGGCTCCGGCCATTCGGTCACCGCCATCTATGAGGTCACGCCAAAGGGCTCGCCGGCGCAGCAGATCGACGATCTGCGCTACGGTCAGGCGCAGACCAACAACGCCACCGGCGTTGTCAATGGCGACGAATATGCGTTCGTAAAAATCCGCTACAAGAAGCCTGACGCCGACGTGTCGCAACTGATCACCCAGCCGGTGACAGCGGCCAATGACATTTCGACCTTCAATGCCGCCAGCGAAGACCAGCGGTTCTCGGTTGCGGTCGCCGCCTTTGGCCAGAAACTGCGCGACACAAGCCAGTTGGGTGCATTCTCCTACGACCAGATTGGCGAGATGGCGACAGCCGCCCGCGGCGCTGACCCATACGGCTATCGCGGCGAGTTCCTGTCGCTGCTCCGGCTTGCTGCAGGGCTCGACGGCAGCCGCTGACGCGGCGTCTGCACCAAGAGCAACGCGGCTGTGCCCGTTGACCTGAAGTGCGGCGGCAGATTGTAATCGCCGCCGCCTATTCGACAGCCCAACGGACATTCTTGATGGAAAAGATCATTCTCGATTGCGATCCCGGCCATGACGACGCCATCGCAATCCTGCTCGCTGCCGCCAATCCAAACATCGACCTGCTCGGTATCACCACGGTGTCTGGCAACCACAATGTCGACAATACGACGCGCAACGCGCTCTCCACATGCACCGCCTATGGCATCAAGGTTCCCGTGGCCAAGGGCTCGCCCGGTCCTCTGGTCGCCGATCAGGTGCTGGCGATTGAAATCCATGGCGAGACAGGCCTTGACGGCCCGGAACTGCCGCCAGCCTCGTTTGAGCTCGACAAGCGCCACGCGGTCGATTTCATCATCGACACGATCATGGCGCATGAGCCAAAGACCATCACGCTCGTCCCCGTAGGTCCCTACACCAACATCGCTCTGGCGATCCGCAAAGACCCGCGCATCATCGAGCGCGCCAAGGGCGTTGTGTGCATGGGCGGAGCCTATACGCGCGGCAACATCACGCCCGCCGCCGAATTCAACATCTATGCCGATCCGGAAGCCGCCGACGTTGTCTTTCGCGCCAACTGGCCGGTCACGATGATCGGCCTTGATCTGACCCAGACGCAGGCGCTCGCCACGCCTGACCTGCAGGATCGTGTCCGCGCCATCGGCGGGTCGATCTCAAAGTTCATTCTCGACATCTGGGAGTTCATCGACACTACCCATGGCGGGCTGTTGCAGATCCCTTATCCGGCCATTCACGACGCGTGCTGCGTCGCGGCGCTCATCGACCCGTCGATCATCACCACCGAAAAGGCCGACATCCGCGTCGAGACTGCCGGCCGGTGGACGCGCGGCATGACGGTCTGCAATTTCGAGACCGCGTCCGGCATGCGCCATTTCGGCGGCACCGCCAGCGAGCAGCAGGACTTCCGCCATCTCGTCGCAATCAATCTCGATCACGCCAAATTCTGCGACCAGATTGTCGAGGCGGTGGAGAAGCTGACCAAGGCGAAGGGGTAGGGGGCGAGTTTTCCGGTTTCCTCTCCCCGACGGGGAGAGGGTGGCCGAGCGGAGCGGAGGCCGGGTGAGGGGGCAAGTCGTGCCATCAGCAATTGCATCGCAATCGCCGAGGCCTATCCACCGCTAAACCCACCGGAGCAAGCGCATGACCGGCATCACCATCTGGACCTATGACTGGGTGCCGGACGCCCCGCGTGGCTTTGTGCGTGACATGCGGCTGCGCTGGGCCTGCGAAGAGGCCGGGCTCGCCTATTCGGTCAATTCGGTGCCGTTTGACCCGCGCGGACCCGACCATTTTGCCCGCCAGCCATTTGGCCAGATCCCGTTCCTGACAGACGGCGAGGTCAAACTGTTCGAAAGCGGGGCCTGCCTGCTGCATCTGGCGCGCAAGTCGGAAAAGCTCATGCCGCGCGATCCGGCCGGCGAAGCCGAAACCCTGCAATGGATCATCGCCGCGCTCAACTCGGTCGAGATGGTTTCCGTCCCCTGGTGGTTCCTTGAAATTACCGGGGCGAAGGAAAACGGTCTGGCCGGCTGGCTCGACAGCCGTCTCGGCCATGTTGAAACCATCCTCAAGGACCGCGAATGGCTGGCTGCCGGCCGCTTCACCGCCGCCGACCTGTTGATGGCCGATGTCTTGCGCGTGCCAAAGCTGCGCGAACATGGCGACCGCCCGGCATCAGAAGCCTATGTCACGCGCGTCACCGCTCGCCCTGCCTTCCAGAAGGCCCGAGCGGACCAGATGGCGCATTTTGCCAAGGCAGATGCGGGGAGAGGGTGAGCCAGTGGGCTATTTCCTGGCGCGCCGCACCTGAAAGTCCCGGATCGAGGCGCCTGGATCGCCACGCACCTCAATACGCGCGGTGTCAACAAGTGTGCGAAGTCGCCAGGCGAGAGGCTGGTCCGGGACGATGTTACGATCATCAGACATCATGACGTCTGCCACCACACGCACGGCGCGCGTCCAGTCAGACGGGCAGGCTGCGATCAACGCATCATCGTAGTAGTCGATTGGGTGGAACGAAAGCATTCCGTCAGATCTCGCAACCCGCACCGGCGCAGGATTGGCTGCGATCTCGCTAAATTCGGCGGCAAGCATGTCTTGTCGTTCGGGCGCAATCCGTTGCGCTAGCGCGCGCATCTGCATGAGCTGATGGCCCGGGTAGGAGCTCGTGGAATAAGTGTCATTGATCGACGGAACCGGGATATGCCAAAGGTCGACACCACTTGCCATCAGGCGATTGATGGCCATGCGCAAGAAGATGATCTCGGCTGCTGATTGCGAAGACCAGATCAGCAGACGTTCAGGTTTCTTGCGGGCGAGTTCATTCGAAAAGCCGGTCCAGACTTCGAACATGTCGTCTTCGACGAGGTCGGCATCCACCGGCCCCCACATTTCTCGTGTGAAGGCGCTACGTTTTGGTCCGTCATCAAGCGGTCCAATTGCCAGCCAATCATCGATCGCGAGCACCTGACTTCTTGACCGTAGCTCGCCGCGCAAGCTGCCTGCTGCTGACATTCCCGGCACGAGATGCATTTCAACGGTCATGTCAGGTCTCGACTTTCACAATGCAATCCTAGCGCGAAGAATTTGCATTGCGGTAAAGACCCACCCGGAACGGGCGATGTCACCGCACCGACGGTTTCGCTGACCCTGTGCGGGGCACAGACTCCGATTTCGTCATGTTGTTTTGCCCTCCCTACACAAACGCGTGATCTGCCCAAGGAACCGGCCAGCCGGTGCGTCTCATCGACGTATTGCCTCTCCGGGCCGGGGGATAAGTCTCACGACAAATCCTCCCATTGGAACGCCGCCTTGCCTCTGCGGCTGACCGATGCGGGCGGGGCAATGGGCTGGCTAATCCCTCCTGGTCCCTCGGGACAGCTGGCCTTGGGCTGGGGTGAGGCAGGCCGGCGGAGCACAAGTCTTCGCCGGCCTTTTTTTCCTCTTCGTATGCCACTGCGAAAAAATCTGTCCTCCGTCAAAAATCCTGCCGCACCATTGGGGTCATGCAAACTCTTGCCGCAACATCTGACAATCAGACCCGACTCGACCGCCACGCCGTTGCGCTCCGGGGGTTGTTGGCGATCATCCTTGTCTGGATCGGAGTGGCGGATGATACCGGCCATGCCCGCCGCCTGCTTGGTGCGACGGACCGGGGCGAGGGGGCTGCGGCCAGGGCTTTTGCCGCGATGACCGAGCCCGGGACGATCTCGCGCCGGGTGCATGGGCTCGTGCGCCGCCTGTTGCTGCCGGTTGAAGCTGCAACCCGCCGGCTGATTGTCGTGCTCGCCTCTGATCTGCCGGTGCCAGAACTCCCGGCTCGAAAACCGGTCGAGAAAATGCAGCCTCCCACCCCAACATTCGTGCCGTTGCCCCGCACCCATGATCCAGACTTCATGGTTCCGGCCTTCCTTCTGGCTGCGCCTGAGCCGCCCGCGCCCCCAAAAGCTGAACCCAAATTGCCAAAACGTATGCCGCGTTTTCGGCTGACCGATCCATTGAAACGCATCCGCCGGGGCCGCCGCTGGGTGCGGCAGACGTCTTTTCCGAGGATCACCTGGTTCGGCGCTCCATCGATGACGAAAATCTCGCTGCCGCCACTGCCGACACCTTACGACCTGTTGCCGGATCGCGGCCTGATGCGCCGCGTGGCGGCACTGGCGTCGGCCTTGCAGGATCTGCCGCGTCAGGCTGAGCGGCTGGCGATGTGGCGCGCACGGCGCAATGCCGGTCTGACGCGCCGCCAGTCGCCGCTTCGCCCCGGTCCTCCGCCCGGTTCGCCGCCCTTGAGCATGCCGTCGCGCGATCACCGCGACGAGCATGATCTTGTGACCGAGTTGCACAGCCTCGCCTTCCACGTGCCCGACCGCCGCGACAGTTCTTGATTTTTCTCCGAGCCGAGTAAGCCCAACAAGTCTCGACCTTTGCTTCGAACCGCAGGTTCGCAAGCGCAAGTGCGCGTCGACCGGTCAGGCCGCGCCGCCGCGTCGCCGCAGGCGCGCAAATGGAATAATTGGGCGTGAGCGCAGCGAACTCGCGTGAGGCAAGAAATCGCATCTTGACAAAAGATATATCGTTCATCAGATATGTCGTATGAACGATATATCTGAAAGGAACTCACACATGTTCGGTCATCGACATCACAAAGGTTGCGGCTGGCAGATGACTGGCCGTCATGGCGGTTCGCGCGGCTTTGGCGGCGGCGGCCCGTTTGGCAAACATCGCGGCGGTCCATTTGGTGGCGGTCCGTTCGGCGGCGGACGCCGGCGCATGTTCGATCCCGGCGCGCTGCGCCTCGTCGTGCTCGGCCTGATCGCCGAGGAGCCGCGGCACGGCTACGACATCATCAAGGCGTTGGAAGCCAAATTCCAGGGCGCCTACAGCCCGAGCCCGGGCGCGATCTATCCGATGCTGCAAATGCTGGAAGAGGCCGACCTCGTCGTCTCGGAAGCGCAGGGCAACAAGAAGCTCTATTCGATCACCGATCAGGGCAGGGCGTTTCTCGCCGAAAATCAGGGCGAGCTCGACCGTCTGAACGAGCAGCTGGCCGAGGCGTCGGAGCGTGTGTCGGGGGCAGCCATCGGCGACGAGGCGCGCGACCTGATGCGCGACCTGTTTGGGCGGGTGCGCGACGGCTCGATGTCGCCTGAACAGGCGAAGAAGGCGGTCGAGATCCTGCGCCGCGCCCGCGACGAACTGGGCAAACTCTGATCGCTTGAAACATTAACCGGCGCGGGTGATCCGCGCCGTTTCTGTTGATTGCCGAAATTTCCAGAATCACGCAATCGTCCCGCTATCCGGGGACGATCCATGCAAAACATCCTGCCGCCCGCCATCCTGCCGATCGTGCTGCTTGCGCTGTCGAACGTCTTCATGACGTTCGCCTGGTACGGGCATCTCAAGTTCAAGTCAGCGCCGCTGATGCTGGCGATCTTCGCCAGCTGGGGCATTGCGCTGTTTGAATATTGCCTCGCCGTCCCCGCCAACCGCTGGGGCAGCGCCGTCTACACCACCGCCGAACTGAAGACGATGCAGGAGATCATTACCCTGATCGTCTTCGCCGGTTTCTCGGTGCTGGTCTTGAAAGAGCCGTTCACGCTCAACTACGCGATCGGCTTCGCCTTCATCGCTGCGGGAGCATACTTCATCTTCCGCGGGCCTTTTTAGGTGCGTCTACGGCGGCGGCCTTCGCCGCCTGCTGCTTCCGCGCCGCTCTCGGACGCGAGCTTGTTGCGCATCGGGCCGATGCGTTCGACGATTGCTTCCACTGTCGGGCGTTCGGCCTTCCGGTGCGCATCAAGCGCCTTGCGCATTGCAGCCAGGTGCTCGAACGAGGTTCCGCAGCAGCCGCCAATGATCCGTGCGCCGCTGTCGACCGCCAGCCGCACATAGTCGCCCATCAGCTCGGGCGTCCCGGTGTAGTAGATTTCAGATCCGCGGAATTCTGGAATACCGCAATTGCCTTTGACGATCACAGTCGCATCAGGCTTTGCTTCCGTCATGTCGAGCAGCGAGGCGAGAATATCGGACGCGCCGACGCCGCAATTCGCTCCGACCGCAATCGCGGGTGCGCCCAGTCCGTCCACCACGCCGTGAATGTCTTTCGGGTGCAGACCCATCATCGTGCGTCCGGCCGTGTCGAACGAGCCGGTATAGGTGTAGGGCAGGCCGACCTTGATCGCTGCTTCCGCCGCCGCGCGGATTTCGTCCGGCGCAGACATTGTCTCGATCCATGCGACGTCAGCGCCGCCGGCCTTCAACCCTTCGATCTGTTCGACAAAGGCGTCTACCGCCTCGTCATAGGTCATTGCGCCCAGCGGCACGAGCAGTTCGCCGGTCGGGCCAACCGACCCACCGACGATAACTTTCCGGCCGGCATTGTCTGCAACCGAACGCGCCACCTCGGCCGCCTTCTTGTTCAGGTCAAACACCCGGTCCTGCGCATTGTGCAGCTTCAGCCGGTGGCGCGTGCCGCCAAACGAGTTGGTCAGGATGATATCGGCGCCTGCATCGACAAAGTTCTGATGCAGCGCAACGATCGTGTCCGGATCGGTCTCCAGCAACATCTCTGGCGCTTCGCCGGCCGGCAGACCCATCGTAAACAAATTTGTCCCCGTGGCTCCGTCAGCGAGCAAAATGCCCTTCTCGGCAAGCAGGGCGTCAATGCGGTTGTTCATGTCAGGTCTCTTTTGCCATCGAATTGAGGGATATAAAGAAATCTTTATATCATTGGCGCGTGCGCCGCAACTGCCGTCAGACGCGCGCCGCCAGCTGTCTGGCGAAGGCGGCGGCCTCATGGGCGTTGACAGTCGCGGCGCGGATCAGATTGTCGAAATGCAGTGTCAGTGTGTGGATCGCTGCCGGTGCGTTCAACACCAGATACATGTCGCCGACATAGATTGCCGCCCTCAAGGTTCCAAAAATCGTGTAGGGCACCGAATAACGGGCGCGTCCGTCATAGAGATAGAGCCGGAAGGTCGGGTAAAGGTCTTCAAGCAGATCAGCCATATGGGTCAGCTGCGCCTTGCGTTCGTAAGCGGGAAAATCGGCCCAGACGCCTTGTCCGGCGGCAAATATCTCCAGCGTGTGGCGCGCCATGCAGGATTCCATGTCGGTCTCGGGGCGGCGATTGTAGACAATACGGTCGCGCGCCTCGCGCGCCTGGCTGCCAGCGTGCCGCTCCGATGTGTTGGCCTCGAAATCCACCAGCGCATCAGTGCGCATCAGGTCAGGAATGCCGGCCGGCACATAGCGGACCTTCATGCCGGCGGCCTCGGCGTACCAGCGCGCCATAAAACTCTCGCCATAACCCGATACGCCTTCCTCGATTTCCACCATGTCGCGGATTTCAGCGGTCAGCGTCTCGTCCTGGGAGAGCCCCAGCAGCCAGTCGAGCGAGATCTTGTATTCGTCCGCAATGGTCATCAGCGTTTCAGCGCGAGGCAGGCGGGTGGTTGCGCCCGACAGGATCTGCGACAGGGCCGAACGGTCGATGCCAATCGAGCCTGCGAAGGCGGATTGGTTGAGCTGCGAGCGTTGCAGCAGCACCCGCAACCGTTCGCGAAACAGGCTGGAAACGTCGCGTTTGTCCATGGTCTGATCCGACTTTGTTTATTTAACATAACATGCGGGGAGAATTGTGCGCAAACGCAACGGATTGTGCGCATTGTCGCGTGGGTTCGGGGCAAGCATCCTGACATAATGCTGTCAGCATGGAACGAACCGACATTCTTGAAACCCAAAACGGCCAGGCGTCCGCCGTTGGCCGCGCATTACCCCGCAACGCATCCGTCGAGTGGCCGACATTGGGCCTGATCATCGCCTGCTACGGAACCTGGTTGATCGCAGGTTTCCGGCTCTGGCCGGACTATCCCCTCGCGGCATTCATCCTGCTGGCGCTGACGGTCACGCTGCAATCGTCGCTGGTGCACGAGGTGCTGCACGGACATCCGACCCGCAATGCACGGATCAACGAGGCGCTGGTCTTCCTGCCCGTCGGCGTGTTCTGGCCATACCGGCGGTTCAAGGCGCTGCACCTGCGCCATCACGCCGACGAGCGGCTGACCGATCCCTTTGACGATCCGGAAAGCTATTATCAGGCGCTGTGGAAACACGACACGATGCCGTTCTGGCTGCGCGGCCTGCTGCGCGTCAACAACACGATGGCTGGCCGGATGTTTTTTGGTCCCTGGCTGTCGGCCATCGGGCTGGTGCTTGGCGACGTCCGGCTGATCCGGGCGGGTGACCGGAGCGTCTTGCGCGCCTGGGTGTTTCATCTGATCGGTCTGGCAATCGTTGCCACAATCGTCATCTACGGATTTGGCATTCCGTTCTGGCTCTACATGATCGCAGCGGTCTGGCCCGGGCTGTCGCTGATCTCGATCCGCACCTATGCCGAACATCAATGGTCGGGAGACCCGGAAGGACGCACAATCATCGTTGAAAAGACGCCGCTTTCAGTGCTGTTTCTCAACAATAATCTGCATGTCGTGCACCACGCCTTGCCGGCTGTCGCCTGGTACCGTCTACCGGCGCTGTATCGTCAACGCCGCGCCGAATGGGTTGCGTCCAATCGCGGCTATGTGTTCGCCAACTATCGGGCTTTGCTGGCGCGCTATGCATTCCGGGCGAAAGAACCGGTGGTGCATCCGGTGTTGCGGGCAACACCAGAATGTGGCGGTGCGGCTGAGTGGCAGAAAATGCGCCGCGCCGCTGGGCAGAAACCGGCCGGATGAGCGCCTTCATAGCCGCATTGCCGATGTATGACTGGCCGGAACGCCGGACCGAAGTGGATGCCGAATGGGCGGCGATCCGGGACCGGCTGCGTGTGACTGGTGTTGACGCGCCGGATACGTTGACGCGGGATTTTGACGACATTCACGAGCTGTGGCGCCGGCCGAACCTGCTGTTCGCCCAGACCTGCTGGGGACCGATGGAGCAGGGATTGGCTGAGCATGTCACCGTGCTTGGCCAGCAGAACTATGACGGCGTCGAAGGCGGGCAGGACGAATTTTATTCCAGTGCAATCGTAATGCGCCGCGTCGATCTGAATGACCGACCCCCCTCTGTCCTGCCGGACATCTCCCCCTCAAGGGGGGAGATTTGCCAATCGTCAGCGTCGAAACTGCCAATCTCCCCCCTTGAGGGGGAGATGTCCGGCAGGACAGAGGGGGGTGGCTTGAAGCAGTCCACAAACCTTCCTCTCGACCTCTTGCGCAACGCGCGTCTTGCCTACAACAGCGACGACTCAATGTCGGGTATCATTGGCCTGACGCGCGATCTCGCCGCGCTTGGCGAAAGCCTCGACATTTTCTCTGACCGAAACGAGAGCGGCGGGCATCGGCTGTCGATCCGCATGATCGCCGAGGGCAGGGCGGATGTCGCAGCAATCGACTGCATGAGCTGGGCGCTGGCGCAGCAATACGAGCCGGCCGCAAACGATCTCGCAGTCGTCGGCTGGACCGCCCGTCGCAAGGGACTGCCGTTCATCACGGCGAAGGCGACGCCGGTGGCAATGATCTCGATGCTGCAGGATGCGCTGGGCCCGCTAGCAGCGGGTTCCACGAGGCGCGTCACTTAGCAATGCGGCGAACTTGTCCCCCACCTCTTGGGCGCTGCTACCTTTGCCGCCATAACCTTCTCCCAAACGGGAGCGTTCTTTGACAAGGAAATCAACGCCCAGGCCAATTTGGCCAACAATCCCGGAGTCGAATTGCGTCACGGCTTTGCCGTCTTCGATGCCTTGGCTCTTATTTTCGGCACCTGTCCTTGCTTGTGCTCTACTTCAAACCGGTTTGTTGCTCGAACAAGATCAATCAGCTTGCGAAACCCGTAGGTCCGTGGATCAAATGCAGGGTCCAGCTTGATGATCTGGGTGCCGACAGTTCCGAGGTTCGCCCAGCCATCGTCCGTTTCGGATTGAGCAAAAGCCCTGGCAATTGCCGGGACGACGGCTGAAACCTTGGCCAGCGGCTTTGTGACAGCAGCCGGGCTGCCATCATTCGCGGTCTCTTCGCCCAGATTTTCCGTGAAGAAGAATCGATCGCAGGATTGCTGCAAGCTCTTCGGCGTTTTCTGTTCGCCAAAACCGTAAACGGCCAATCCTTGTTCGCGGATGCGCTGGGCAAGCCGGGTGAAATCACTGTCGGACGAGACCAGGCAAAACCCGTCAACGCGTCCCTCGTGCAGGAGGTCCATTGCGTCGATGACCAGCGTGATGTCGGATGCGTTCTTACCCACCGTATTGGCAAACTGCTGATGTGGCACAATCGCGTGTTCCGTCAGCAAAGCTGCCCAGCCCTTTGATCGTTCGTTCGAGAAATCTCCATAGATCCTGCGGACGCTTGCAGCGCCGATCTTGGCTATTTCCTCAAATAGCGGGCCAGCAACTCTTGCAGACGTGTTATCCGCATCAATCAGCACAGCCAGTTTCATCGGGTGATCGTTGGTAGCCATCACCCGTTCTACCAATCAGGAGTTGAGGACTGCTTACCCCCGCATCTTCTCGCCTGACGGGTCAAACGGCGGTTCGATGTTGATGCGGGCAGGGCGGCGGTGGCCGAGGATTTCGACTTCGAACAGCCCTTCGCTCTCGTTGCCGGCAAGCTCTGCCGGCACATAACCCTGCGCCATCGACTTTTCGACGTAGTGCGCATAGCCGCCGGACGTCACCCAGCCGACGACCCGCCAGTCGCCGTCGGCCGTACCGCGGATGGCCGACGCGCCGGTCGCCGCTGACGAGCCGCGCACTTCCTTGCCTGTTGCGTCAAAGCGCGGCGCGCCAAAGTCGTGGGTCTTCTCGACCGTGCCGTAGTCTTTCGGCACTTTTGCCCAGATCGGCTCGTCGCCCATCACGTCGGCGTCGGCCGCGTCGACAATCATCGAGACGCGGCGCAGTTTCGGGCCGTCCGCCAGTTCCTTTGCAGCCGCGTCGCGGCCGACAAAATCGTTCTTCTCCATCTTGATGAAGCGGTCCATGCCGCCTTCAAACGGGCCGTAGATCGGGCGCAGTTCGCGGAACCAGGTCGGAAAGTTCTTTTCCAGCCGCATCGACAACAGCGCCCGCATGCCGAAATCGACGATACCGAACTCTTCGCCTGCCTCCTTGATCGCGTTGTAGACCAGCCGCTGATAGGCCGGCATCATCCAGATCTCGTAGCCGAGATCACCGGTATAGGTGATGCGGTTGACCATGCAGGGCGCGCCGCCGACCGCCATTTCGCGGAAATCCATAAACCTGAACGCCTTTGACGACACGTCGACGTCAACGAGTTTCTGCAGCAGTTTCTGGCTGTTGGGGCCGGCTATCGACAGACCGACCAGTGTCTGGTCAAACCGATGAATGCGAACTGACCCGTCTTTCGGCAGGTGCTGTTCGAACCAGCGCATGTGATATTTTTGGGCCGCCGACGAGCCCCAGATGATGAAGCGGTCATCGCCGGCCTTGGCAATGGTGAAGTCGCCAATCAGCCGGCCGAACTGGTTCAGCATCGGCGTCAGCACGATGCGGCCGGTCTTCGGCATCTTGTTGGTCATGAGATGATTCAGGAACGCCTCGGAACCCGTTCCAGTCACTTCATATTTTGCGAAATTGGCAATCTCGGTGACGCCGACGCTGTCGCGGGTCTTTCTGACTTCCTCGCCGATATGGGCGAAGTCGTTGGAGCGGTGGAAGGACACAATGTCTTTCGGCTCGGTTCCCTTGGGCGCAAACCAGAGCGGGGTTTCCAGACCCCAACTGTCGCCCATGACCGCGTTGTTCTGGTTGATCATCGTGTCATAGAGCGGCGTGGTCTGCGCCGGGCGGGCGGCTGGCAGTTCTTCGTTCGGGAAGCGGATCGAGAAGCGGCGCGAATAGTTTTCGCGAACCTTGGCGTTGGTGTAGCGCAGGCTTGCCCACTCGCCCCAGCGGGCAACGTCCATGCCCCAGACGTCAAAGCCCGGATCGCCATGGACCATCCAGTTCGACAGCGCCAGGCCAACGCCGCCGCCCTGGGAGAACCCGGCCATGACGCCGCAGGCGACCCAGTAATTGGTCAGGCCCTGCACCGGACCAACCAGCGGGTTGCCGTCAGGCGCAAAGGTGAACGGGCCATTTATCACCTGCTTGATGCCGGCGTTCGCAATGCCCGGGAAATGCTTGAAGCCGATCTCGAGCGACGGCGCGATGCGGTCGAGGTCAGGCGCAAGCAGTTCATGGCCAAAGTCCCACGGCGTGTTGACCGGCGACCAGGGCTTGCAGGCCTTTTCATAGGTGCCGAGCAGAATGCCGTTGCGCTCCTGGCGCGTGTAGATCTCGCCCTTGAAGTCGAGCACGCCGATCATCTCGCGGCCGGTTTCCTTGTTGAAGGCTTCGACCTCCGGCATCGGCTCGGTCAGGAGATACATGTGCTCCATGGCGAGCACCGGCAGTTCAACGCCGACCATGCGGCCGACCTCACGCGCCCACAGGCCACCGCAGTTCACAACGTGTTCGGCGTGGACCGTTCCCTGTTCGGTGATGACGTTCCAGGTTCCGTCCGGCTGCTGCGTCAGTTCCTTCACCGGGTTGCGCAGCACGATGTCGGCCCCAAGCTTCTTGGCCGCTTTCGAATAGGCAATCGTCGTGCCGGACGGGTCAAGATGGCCTTCGACCGGGTCCCACATCGCGCCGACGAAATGGCTTTCGTCCATCAGCGGGAACATGGCCTTGGCTTCGGACGGGGTGATCAGTTCGGTGTCCATGCCGAGATACCGGCCCTTGGCGTGGGCGAGGCGCAGAAAATCCATGCGCTCCGGCGTGTCGGCCAGCATCACACCGCCGGTCAGGTGCAGCGAACACGATTGGCCGGAAATCTCCTCCAGCTCCTTGTAGAGCGAGACGGTGTAGGCTTGGAGCTTGGCGACGTTGGGGTCGCCGTTCAGCGTGTGAAAGCCGCCCGCCGCATGCCAGGACGAGCCGGAGGTGAGTTCCGAGCGTTCGATCAGCACGATGTCTGTCCACCCGGCCCTGGCCAGATGGAACAGCACCGAACAGCCAACGACGCCGCCGCCGATCACAACTGCTTTGTAGTGGGATTTCATGGGGTTTGGTCCATCAGGTCAAATGTTGAATCAAAAATCGGTCGGTGCGCCGCCTTCGGCGATGCGTCTGGCGACAAAGGCGTCGATCTCCTCGCGCACAGCCGGGTCCATCGGCGGCTGCTCGTAGGCGGCCAGCCGCTCCTTCCAGACCCGGTTGGCTTTTTCCAGCGCGGTCGGGGAACCTGCTTCCTGCCAGGTCTCGAAATTGCGCCAGTCCGACAGGATCGGCGAATAGAACGCCGTTTTGTAGCGCGCCTGCGTGTGCGGCGTGCCAAAAAAGTGGCCGCCGGGGCCGACATCGCGGATCGCGTCGATGGCGAGCGCGTCTTCCGACAGGTCGAGCGGCGTCAGCATCTCCGTCACCATCTGCAGCAGGTCGATGTCGAGGATCATCTTTTCGAACGAGGCACGCAGCCCGCCCTCGAGCCAGCCAGCCGAATGCAGTACAAAGTTGCCGCCGCCCTGCACTGCGCCCCAGAGCGAGAACACGCTCTCATAGGCCGCCTGCGCATCAACCTGATTGGCGGCGCAGGTGTTCGACGTGCGGTAGGGCAGGCGATATTTTCGTGCCAGTTGCCCGCCTAGCATCTGCGCCTTCATATATTCCGGTGTGCCGAAGGCAGGCGCGCCCGACTTCATGTCGACATTGGAGGTGAAACCGCCATAACCGACCGGCGCGCCTTTCCTCACCATCTGGGTAAACGCGATGCCCGCCAGAGCCTCGGCGTTCTGCTGTACGACAGCTCCCGCAATGGTCACTGGCGCCATTGCTCCGGCCAGCGTGAACGGGGTGACGATGACCGCCTGGCCCTGCGACGACATCTGGATAATGCCTTCCATCATCGGCACGTCGAGTTTCAGCGGCGAGTTGGTGTTGATGATCGTGTAGCAGACCGGCGTGTCCACCAGTTGCTCGCGGGTCAGGCCATTGGCGATGCGGGCGATTTCGATGCCGTCGACATTCCGCTCCTTGCCGAGCGAATAGATATGGAACGCCTTGTCGGTCAACGTCGCCAGATCGCGGATGCATTCGAGATGGCGGATCGACGGGTGCAGGTCGACCGGCTCGACCGGATAGCCGCCGGTGGCGGAAATCACGTTGTGTATCTGCGCCAGCTTCACCAGATTGCGGAAATCGGTCTGGTTGCCGGGACGGCGGCCACGGTCGAGATCCGAACAATTTGGCGCGGATGCAACTTGCGCAAACACCAGATTGTCGCCGCCCATGCGGTAGCTGTGACCCGTATTGCGGGCGTGCATGGTGTATTCCGAAGGCGCATGGGCGATGAGGCCAAGGATCATGTCGGGATCAAACCGCACCCGCTCGGACCCGGGACGGACATCAGCCCCGTGATCCTTCATCATCTGCCGCGCCCCGTCATGCAGCACGTCAACGCCGATCTCACTCAGCACCCGCAGAGAGGCGATGTGAATGGATTCAAGCTCGTCGTCGGAGACAATCTTTGTTGGCTTGAACGGGTTCTTCAACTGCCGGAACGGCGGCTGATCGAACGACGCCGAGGCGCCGGCGCGCTTGCCGGCGCGTCCGCCGCCTCGCGCGCGGGCAGTCGTCCCAGCCGGTTCGGCAGCAATTTCGTTCATGGCTGGCTCGCTTGAAAATCCATCCAGCCACTATCGTTCCCGCCACCGCATCAGAAAAGTATGACCGGCGACCCGGACTGCGAGGGAAACGACATGTCTGAATTGCGTCAGGCCTGACGCGAGGGGTGTCGCTGGCCGAATTGGAGAAATCCGCAGGCGTGATAGGAGACTGGGATGGCGCAGGTCGATTCTACCGAAAAACCGATGCCCGTGGGGGCTCTGGCCGGCGTCACGGCCAGCGTTGCCGTGTTCGGCATCGCGCAGGGCTTGTCCTACCCATATTTTACCTTCCTGATGCAGCGGCAGGGACTGTCGGCGGCCGAGATCGGGGTTTCAGCTGCGATGACGCCGCTTGGCCTCATTCTGTCGGCGATCTTTCTTCCGGCGATGGCGCGGCGTTTCGGGGCGACGACAATTGCGGTAGCCGGCGCGCTGGCGGTCGCGTTCCTGTTTGTGTCGATCGGCCTGCTGCAGAACTGGGTCGCCTGGTATCCGATCCGTTTCTTGATCGGGCTGTTCGTCAATCCGCTCTATATCCTCGGCGAGGTCTGGGCGATGGCGCTGTCCCCGCCGTCGAAACGCGGGCGGGTTATGGGTTTCTTCAATACCGCAACCGGGGCGGGCTATGCGATGGGGCCGCTGTCGCTAGCGCTTGTCGGCGTGGACGGCTGGCCGCCGCTGCTGATCGGCATTGCCGGCTTCACCTTTTGCGCTTTCCTGCTCTCGGTTACCACGCGCGGCATCGGCGGGCTGGATGACGAGACGGATGAACCTCAAACGGGACGCAAGAGCGTCAGCGTCTGGGCGTTCTGGACGCTCGCGCCGGCGCTTCTGGTTGCAGTCTTCGTCTCGGCGGCCAACCAGCTTGGACTCTATTCGCTGATGCCGGTGTTCAGTGCCGCCAACGGCCTGGCCGAGACGAAAATCGCCTTTCTGATTTCGGTGATGTCGATTGGCAATATCATCCTGCAACTGCCGCTCGGTCTTTTGTCCGAGCGGTTTGGAGCGAGGACCATGATGCTGTTTTGCGCTGCCACAAACATGGTGCTCGTGATGACCCTGCCATTCCTGATCACGTCCAACGCAGTCATTCCGGTCCTTATGGTCGTGGGTGGGGTGGGCTACGGCGTCTACACGATGACCCAGATTGAGCTCGGCAGTAGATTTCGGGGTGCGACGCTGGTTGCCGGAAACTCGGCGTTTGGCCTGATGTGGGGCGTTGGCGGTATTGCCGGTCCGCCTGGGGCGGGGGCAATGATGCAGATTCTGGGGCCAAACGGCCTGATCGCCAGCATCGTGTCGTTCAGCGTTGTGCTGATCGGCTTTGTCGGTTACCGCACCTTGAAGCGCCGGGGCGAAAGCTGAGCCGATGACAGTGCAGTCCGGGAAATTCGCGGGCGTTCCTGTGGCCACGATCGCCGGGATCACTGTGACGGTCACCGTCTTCGCCATTTCGCAGGGGCTGAGCTATCCGTTGCTGAGTTTTATCCTGCAACGGCAAGGGATGTCGCCGGGCATGATCGGCCTGTCGGCGGCGATGACGCCGCTGGGATTCATCGTGTCATCTCTGGCTGTTCCCGCACTCAGCCGCCGGCTCGGAGCGGGACGCTTTGCGGTGGCGTGTGCGCTGATCTCGGGAACCATCCTCGCCATCATCGGCTGGCAGCAGAACATCTGGCTCTGGTTCCCGCTGCGCTTCCTGCTCGGATTCTTCGCCAACCCGCTCTACGTCATCTCCGAGACCTGGTTGCTTGCGGTGACGCCGGCCGCCAGGCGTGGCCGGATCATGGGTGTATATACATCGATGATCTCGGCGGGATTTGCGGCGGGACCGCTGACGCTGGCGATTGTCGGGACAGAAGGCTGGCCGCCATTCATAGTCGGTGTTGCGGCCTTTGCGCTGTGCGCGATCTCGCTGCTCGGCGTGCTGGGCAGGTTGCCGGACATTTCCGGCGATCACGGCACATCGGTTCTGGCGTTTGTGCGGCTTGCGCCGTTGATACTGTTTGCTGTGTTTACCGCAGCGGCGTTCGAGCAGGTGCTGATGTCGCTGGTGTCGGTCTACGGCCAGGCATTCGGCAGCCCCGAGGAGCGGATGTCGCTGCTGCTGACCGTGTTCATTGCCGGGAACATTGCTTTACAGATCCCGTTCGGCGCGATCGCCGAACGTATCGGTGCGCTGAACATGATGCTGATCTGTGCGGTCGGCGGATTGCTTGGCGCCCTGTTGTTGCCTTACGTTTTCACCACGCCGCTGATCTGGCCGATTGCGTTTTTGTGGGGTGCGGTCGCATTTGGCGTCTACACGATGGCGCTAGTGCTGTTGGGGGAGCGGTTTTCCGGCGCCATGCTGATCACCGGCAATTCGGCCTTTGCATTGTTCTGGGGGGTGGGCGGCATCGTCGGACCTCCGGTGACTGGCTCGGTCATGAGCCAAATCGGGCCGCAAGGATTGCCGCTCACGCTTGGCGCAATCAGCGCTGCATTGTGTGTGGCGCTGATCATTGCTCAAAGACGCCGCCCATCTTGATCGGCACGCGCAGGCGAGACTACACTACCGGCATGTTTGAAGCACGCAACAGACAATCGGTCCTGGCAGCGTCGACGCCCTCGCGGCGCACGCAGCACGCCGACCTTCTGCTTCTGTGCGCCCGCATCGGTTATTCGCCACAACCTTGAACCGGACGTTCGCAATCCGATTCACCAACAAGGCGTAACATCATGTCCTATCAGAATTTTTCGCTGAGCCAGCTTCAGGCTATCGACTCCGCTCACCATCTCCATCCGTTTACCGACCACAAGGAGCTTCGGGCCGCCGGTTCGCGCGTTATCACACGTGCAGAAGGGCCCTATGTCTACGATTCCGAAGACAACCAGATTCTCGACGGCATGGCCGGTCTTTGGTGCGTCAATGTCGGGTATGGCCGTAAGGAACTTGCCCAGGCGGCCTACGACCAGATGCAGGAGCTGCCTTATTACAACTCATTCTTCAAATGCTCGACGCCAAGCCCGATCCTGCTGTCGCAAAAATTGGCAGAGATCGCGCCGCCGAACCTCAATCAGGTGTTTTACGGTTCGTCCGGTTCAGAATCGAACGATACGGCGCTCAGGCTGGTTCGCCATTACTGGCAGTTGGAAGGCAAGCCGGAAAAGAACGTCGTTATCTCGCGCAAGAGCGCCTATCACGGTTCGACGATTACCGGTGCGTCGCTGGGTGGCATGGAGCACATGCACAAACAGCTGAACGGTGCAGTGCCCAACATCGTTCATGTCATGGCGCCTTACGCGTTCGAGCTGGCGCTGCCGGGCGAGAGCGACCATGACTTTGGCATCCGCGCCGCGCGTGCGGTCGAAGACGCGATCCTGGAAGCCGGGCCGGAAACGGTCGCAGCTTTCATCGGCGAGCCGGTGATGGGGGCAGGCGGGGTGAGAATTCCGCCGGAGAGCTACTGGCCGGAAATCCAGCGCATCTGCCGCAAATATGATGTGTTGCTGATGCTGGACGAAGTCATCACCGGCTATGGCCGAACCGGCAACTGGTTTGCCGCGCAGACCATGAACATCGAGCCGGATACCATGACGACCGCCAAGGCGTTGACGTCTGGCTATCAGCCGCTTTCGGCACTCTATGTCGGCGACCGCATCGCTTCCGTTCTGGTCGACAAGGGAGGCGAGTTCTATCACGGCTACACCTATTCGGGTCATCCGGTGGCGTGTGCGGTTGCGTTGAAGAACCTTGAAATCATCGAGAAGGAAGGGCTGATCGAACGTGTTCGCACCGATACAGGTCCCTACTTCCGCAAGACGCTGATGGAACAGCTGTCTGGCCACCGGCTTGTCGGCCAGGTCCGCACCATCGGGCTGATGGGAGCGATCGAGATCGTCAAGGATCATGACACGAGAGAGCGGTTCAAGCCCGAAGGTTCTGCGGCCATGAAGGTGCGTGACCACGCCATCGCCAACGGTATGATGCTACGCGCCACCGGTGATACGATGATCCTGTCGCCGCCGTTGATCTGGACGCGTGAGACGATCGATATGGCCGCCGGACGGATCGCCAAGGCGCTTGATCTCGCTGCCGCCGAGCTTGGAGCTTAGCGAGTGCCGCTGCCGCCGGTGATGCCGCTTGTCGAATATGAAGACGCGTCTCCGGCGGTTCGCGCCGTCTATGACGACATCATGGCGACGCGCAAATCTGACTGGGTCAACAATTTCTGGAAGGTGCTGGCGCACGATCCGTCGAACCTGAAGCGCACCTGGGAGGCGCTGAAGGTTGTGATGGGGCAGGGCGCGCTTGATCCACTGACCAAGGAATTGATCTACATCGCTGTCTCGGCCACTAACGGGTGCGAATATTGCACCTATTCCCATACAGCGTCGGCGCGCGCCAAGGGCATGACCGACGCGATGCTGATGGAAGTGCTTGCGGTTGCCGGCAAAGCAAACGAAACCAACCGGCTGGCGAATGCCCTGCGCCCGCCAGTGGATGTGCAATTCCTACCGAAAGATATGAAATGACCCCCAGACGCAGCCAGCAGCGCCGCACCAGTCAAGCAGTCGCCAGCAATCTCATGCTGGCCCCGGCAGTCATGGCGCTGCGGGCCCCGATCATGTCGGCTGAAGCTGGCGGATTGTTCCCGATGACGGAGACGTCGGGAGCAGTGAACGAAAAGATCGTTGCGTTCTGGGAAGGAGTGGCGGCGGCGCAAGCCGCATGGTTATACTCCGCAATCATGTTGCCGATGGCGTTCGCCAAGGCGCGTTCGCCCCTGACGCCACTGCTCGACATGGCGGAGACGGTGACAGCCGCTGCGCTTGAGCCTGCCGCACGTCAGGTGCGGCGCAATCATCAGCGGCTGACTGGCGGCCGCTGACAGCTATTCATCAGGTTGTAAAACAGCAAAAACCGCGCCTCCGGAACAATCGGAATGACGCGGTCTTGCCAGATACGCATGGCGTTTCGCAATACACACTGAGCGAAACTTACAACTCCGGTACGCGAGACCTGATCCGGAGTTCCGGGCGGTTGCGTTATGTCCCCCGCCTCGAGAGAGAGTTATAGAGGGATATCGTTACCGGGCGGTTATCGCATGCTTAGCAAAAAATGAATTTGAGCATTTTTTGGCGCCGGCAGAAAAAAGACTACCATTTCCGTTGGTTACCTAGCGTCATGCGCCGTCGCCGCGCAGGAAGCGAATGATGCCGGAAAAGTCGTTGTCGCCGCCGCCCTGCGCCGCATAGAGGGCAAAGAGCTGTGCCGCTTCGGCACCCATCGGAGTCACCGCACCAGCAGAAGCCGACGCTTCCTGTGCGAGTTTCAGGTCTTTCAGCATCAAAGCCGCGGCGAAGCCTGGCTTGTAATCTCGGTTGGCCGGCGATGTTGGCACTGGGCCTGGAACCGGGCAATAAGTGTTGAGCGACCAGCACTGGCCCGACGACGTCGAGGCCACATCGAACAACGCTTGATGCGACAGGCCGAGTTTTTCGGCCAGCACAAAACCTTCGCAAACGGCGATCATCGAAATGCCAAGGATCATGTTGTTGCAGATCTTTGCTGCCTGACCTGCGCCCGGATCGCCACAATGGACGATCTTGCCCGCCATCGGCTTGAGAATGGGTTCAGCCTTGGCGAATGCCTCTTTCGCACCGCCAGCCATGAAGGTGAGGGTGCCCGCTGCGGCGCCGCCGGTGCCGCCCGACACCGGGGCGTCAACTGACAAGAGGCCGTGCTTTTGCGCGATTGCGTGGGCCGAGCGGGCCGATTGCACGTCGATTGTCGATGAGTCGATGAACAGCGCGCCCTTCTTTGCCTTGGGCGCAATGTCCTCATAGACGGAAATGACATGCCTGCCGGCTGGCAGCATGGTGATGACGACATCTGCGTCTTTGACGGCGGCCGGTGCGTTGGCCATGATTGTCACGCCGTTGGCCGTTGCCGTTTTCAGATTGTCCGGCAGCAGATCGAACCCAAGAACAGTGTGGCCAGCCTTGACCAGATTGGCGGCCATGGGATTGCCCATATTGCCGAGGCCGATGAACGCGATTGTGGTCATAAGAGTCTCCGGAATTGGAAGATGCCGTTCACCGGCCGATCAGGTGACGCGCGACGATCATGCGCATGATTTCGTTGGTGCCTTCGAGGATCTGGTGGACGCGCAGGTCGCGCACCAGTTTCTCGACGCCGTAGTCGTGGAGATAGCCGTAGCCGCCAAACACCTGCAGCGCGTCATTGGCGATCTTGAAACCGTTGTCGGTGACAAAACGCTTCGCCATCGCCGACCATTTTGATGCGTCATGTTCCTTGCGGTCGAGCTTTGACGCGGCGGCATAGAGGAAGAGGCGCGAGGCCTGAAGTTCGGTCTCCATATCGGCCAGCTTGAACTGCAGCGACTGGAACTGGTCGATCGTCTTGCCAAACGCCTTGCGCTCCCCGGCATATTGCACGGCCTTGTCGAGCGCCGACTGAGCGCCGCCCAGCGAGCAGGCGGCGATGTTGAGGCGGCCGCCGTCCAGGCCCGCCATGGCGATGCGGAACCCCATGCCTTCGTCGTTGAGGCGGTTTTCGGCGGGAACCTTGCAGTCCTCGAAAATCACCTGACGGGTAGGCTGCATGTGCCAGCCCATCTTGGATTCGAGCGCACCAAATGAAAGGCCTGGCGCATCTTTGGGAATGACAAAGGTCGAGACGCCTTTGGGGCCGTCTTCGCCGGTGCGGGCCATCACGACATAAATGTCATTATCGCCTGCGCCGGAAATGAACTGTTTTGTGCCGTTGAGTGTGTAGTCAGCGCCGTTGCCGGGGCCACGTACCGCGCGCGTTTTCAACGCGGCTGCATCGGAGCCGGCCGATGGTTCGGTGAGCGCGTAGCTCGCCAGCAATTCCATCGAGGTGATCGACGGCAGAAAGCGCTGGCGCTGCTCGTCGGAGCCAAAGGTGTCGATCATCCACGCCGCCATGTTGTGGATGGAGATGAAGGCGGAAAACGCCGGACAGGCGCGCGACAGCGCTTCAAAAATCAGGACCGCGTCAAGCCGCCCGAGCGCCGAGCCGCCGACATCTTCCTTGACATAAATGCCGCCAAAGCCAAGCGGGCCGGTTTCACGCACGACATCGCCTGGAAAGTGCCGGGTCTTGTCCCATTCGAGCGCGTTCGGCGCGACCCTGTCAGCGGCAAAGGCTTCCGCCATTTCCTGAATTGCGCGCTGGTCAGCGTTCAACTCGAACTGACCGGCGGTCTGGTCCACCGCAATGTCCATTTCTCACTCCCTGGGCATTTTGTTGTGCCTGCCGCCAGTCTAGAGCAATGAGGATGGCGCGCAACATGGGGGATGATCCAACCGGTGTGCGCATTTTGTTGATCGGATGTGTTGTCTATGACCAAATTCGCACAATGTCGCCGATGGACTGCCTGACATGAGCAAGGCGATCATGTTGCAGGGCACAGGTTCGGATGTCGGCAAGACGGTGCTTGTCGCAGGGCTTTGCCGGGCGGCTGCCAATCGAGGCATGAGCGTGCTGCCGTTCAAGCCGCAGAACATGTCGAACAATGCTGCGGTCGCAATGGGCCTGCAGGGCAAACCGGGCGAGATTGGCCGGGCGCAGGCATTGCAGGCGATTGCCTGTAGAGCGGAACCGATGGTCGACATGAACCCGATACTGATCAAGCCCGAGAGCGATGTCGGCGCGCAGATCATTGTGCACGGCGACGTCTATGGCAAGGCAAGCGCTCGGGATTATCAGGGCCTGAAGGTGCATCTGCTCGACGCGGTGATGGCGTCCTGGTCGCGGCTGACATCGCAGGCCGATCTGGTGATTGTCGAAGGGGCGGGCTCGCCCGCCGAGATCAACCTGCGCGACCGCGACATTGCCAATATGGGTTTTGCCACACGCGCAAACGTGCCGGTGGTGCTGGTCGGCGATATCGACCGGGGCGGGGTGATCGCGGCAATTGCCGGCACACATTTGATCCTGCCCGAGGAGGACCGGCGGATGATTGCGGGTTTCCTCATCAACAAGTTTCGCGGCGATCTCACGCTGTTTGATGACGGGCTGGCGGCAATCACCCGTTTCACCGGCTGGCGCTCTTTCGGCGTGGTGCCCTGGCTGCGCGAAGCCGCACTGCTGCCATCCGAGGATGCGGTGGTGCTTGAGCGTGCGGCTGGCGGGCGGGCAGGGACCTTCAAGGTGGTGGTGCCGATGTTGCCGCGCATTTCGAATTTTGATGATCTTGACCCGTTGCGGGCCGAGCCCGCCGTCGAACTGATCTTTGCGCCACCGGGAAGGCCTCTGCCCAGGGACGCCGGGCTTATTGTGCTGCCGGGGTCAAAGGCCACAATTGCCGATCTTGCCGCCCTGCGTGCGTTCGGATGGGACAGGGACATTGCGGCGCATGTGGCGCGCGGCGGCCATGTGTTCGGCATATGCGGCGGCTATCAGATGCTGGGGCGGACAGTTTCCGATCCGCATGGCATCGAGGGCGAGGTGCGGCAGACGGACGGGCTTGGCCTGCTTGATGTTGCAACTGTGATGGAGCCACAAAAGACGGTCCGGGTGAGTTCCGCCCGTTCTGTCGAGTTTGGATCGCCGGTCACAGGCTACGAAATCCATTTGGGGCAAACGACCGGGCCGGACTGTGCCCGCCCGGTGCTGGAGATCGAGGGCAGGGCCGACGGGGCGAGGTCGGCTGATGGCCGGATTGCCGGTTGCTACCTGCACGGGCTGTTTGGCAATGACGAATTTCGCGCCCGGTTCCTGCAAGAGCTCGGCGTTCAGTCGCAATTGGCTGATCACCGCGCGGCGGTTGACCGGTCGCTTGATGCGATTGCGACTCATCTTGAGAAGCATGTTGATGTCGACGCGATCTTGGCCACCGCGAGATAGCGTCATCAAAGACGCGCCAAGGCGCCCGACCGATGCCGGGTTCTCCATTTCAAGACCTTCAAAGAACACTTCCTGGCGGAAGTCGGGAAGCCGGACGCATGTCTGAGCCTTCCTGAGATAGTTTTTGTGTGGCGCAGTCCATGCGCCCGGCTGGCGTTTGACCTCCGACGTTTGCCGGCCGGCAGGCATTAGCGCCTGTCAGCTCACGGGTCCCGCCTGTCGAGGCTGAAGCATTGCGGAACCGACCCGCTCAACTCCAGCGCCGCATCTGCCTGGATGCTCGGTGTGCGCACCCGATCCCGAAGCAGACTGCAAGGCCAAGAATAGGACTGGGCCGAAGGGGGTGAATAGAAATTTTGAAGAAAAGTGCGGCGCTTTATCTCTCCCCTTGCGGGAGAGAAAGCGATTTCAACAACTTAGACGAGGCGAAGCCGATGGCTAAGTGTTAGAAATCGCAAGTGAGGGGCAATTCTGTCCACGCCGCGAGGGCCACGGGCGAAGCGAAACGAGCCCCTCTCTTGCATTTTCCAAGCATTTGCTCGGGGACAAGCCCACTCGCAAATACAGGAAAATGCTTTCTCCCCCGCAGGGGGGGAGATTGTATTTCTGGGAAATATTTCTGGCCGGGCGTTTTCCGGTCAAGATGGATCGAAGCGTTGGCCGGCCAGCCAACGCTTCGAGCGGCAGGAGAGCTTGGGGGAGATGGACCGGAACGGTCGCAATCTATCTCCGCTCCCTGCCGCAGCAGTCTGACCATCCGAACGGTAGAGGGACCTTAGCGGTCGAATACAATCCAGGAGCACGGACAGCCGCCATGACCAGTCAATCACAGCCTTACCAGCATATCATCGCTTTCGAAGTCGCCAAAGCCAGTTTGACGCTTCACATCCTCCCAGCCGACCGGCAGGAGACAATTCCCAATACTGCGGTAGCCATCCGGCGGATCCTGCGCCGGGAAACAAGCCGCAATCGGAAACACAGCCTTGGCCGGATGCTCGTCGTTTGCGAAGCCACCGGCGGCTATGAACGCCATGTGTTGGCCGAAACTGCCGGGCTTGGGCTCGCCATTCATCGCGCCCACGGCATGCGCACCCGTCACTTCGCGCGCTATCTGGGGCTGGCGGCCAAGGGCGATCTCGAACGGCGTGCCGAAATTGACGATGAACGGGATGTCGAGCCCGGCTGGTTCGATGGCGGCGCGCATCGCTACGCCGCCTTCGCTATAGGCAAATGTGCGTGACACAAGCCCCCGCAAATGCGGGGGCGGGTCACGCGTCAGGATGATTTGCTCGATGCCCACGCCGGGAACTTAGCGCCTCCGGCGGGTGTGGCGTCAAGCGCCCCTGAAGACGCAGCCGAACACAAGCACGGCCCAGGCTGCCGTCATGATCCAGAACGTGGGCACGGCCGTAAAGGTAATGACCTGAAGGAAGATCAGCAATGCGGCTACCGCGATGACCAGCGAGAGGAGAAAGACGACGGTCGTCGGAGGGTTCAGTTTCATTTCAGGTTCCTTGGGCGTGTTGGGTCGCTTTATCAGCGTCGCGATGGGCTGGCTAGAAACCAAACCATGCGCGCAGCGGGCTGTCCGCCTGTGACATCAGCCGCGCGGCCATGGCGACACAGACAATGACCAGAAGCGGCTTGATCAGCTTTGCGCCCTGGCGCATGGCGAGCGCAGAGCCGAGCCGCGCGCCGGCAAACTGGCAGGCACCCATCAGCAGGCCGATCTTCCAGTGAATGACGCCAGCCAGTGCGAACACGGCAAAGCCGCCGACATTGGAGGCAAAGTTGAGCAATTTTGTATGAGCGGTCGCCTTCAACACGCCGTATCCGGCCAGCGCGACAAAGGCGAGCATGAAGAACGAGCCGGTGCCCGGGCCAAAAACGCCGTCATAGAAGCCGATCAAAGGCGGGATGGTGAGGCCGAAGACAAAGGGGGTGATGCGCTGTGTCTGGTCGACATCGGTCATGTTGGGTTTCAGGGCGAAATAGAGCGCAATCGCCACCAGCAGGAACGGCATGACGGCCTTGAACCATTCGCCCGGGATGACGGTGGCAAGGGCTGCGCCTGCTGCGCCGCCAATGAGCGCAAGCAAGGCCGAGGAGAGCTGCTTGCGTGGATCAACCAGGCCTTTCTGCGCATAGGAGATTGTCGCCGACGCTGAACCAAAAAGGCCTTGCAGCTTGTTGGTGCCGAGCGTTTCGACCGGCGGCATGCCGACCAGAAGCAGGGCAGGGATCGTCACCAGACCGCCGCCGCCGGCGATCGAATCGATGAAACCGGCGACAAAGGCGGCGGCTGCAAGGAACAGGATGATCTCAGGTGCAAGTTCGAACATAGGAGGCCCGGCGACGATGTTGGTGGGGCCTTAGCCGCAATGCCCGCCGCACGATAGGGTCCAGCCGCACGGCAGGTGCAGGCCACACTTCAACCCGGGTCTTTCTTCGTCTAAGGTCAATATTCAGTTGGCCTGCAGGCAGGGGGACATATGGTTGCTGAGTTTGTCGAGAAGTTGCGCGTCCTGTTCGAGGGCAACCCTGCGGTCCGGCGGGTGGCCGACGATCCGACTCTGTCGGCGGAGTTGATGCTGCTGCTGCGCATGGTGCTGGCCGATGGAGAAGTGGACGTTGCCGAAATGGTGATGTTCAAGCAGATCTGCGCCAATGTCTTCGGCATTGAAGGCGAAGCGCTGAAGGAAGTGACCGAATATCTGCAGGACTTTGGCTACGAGATCACCACCAGCAAGGCGCTTGCGCTCTTTGCTGCGCAGCCGATGGAGCGGCGTGTCGGTCTGGCGCGGCATATGGCCGAGATCGCCTCAGCCGACCAGGACTTTTCCAAAAAGGAAGCAGACCTGCTGAAACGGACGATGGCGCTGCTTGGCATTTCGCAGGAAGACATCGCGGCCTATCCGCCAGCAGTGACGGGCTAGCCCTGCTCACCCAGCCGGCGCTTGATGGCGCGGCGCAGGTCTGGCGCTGCGGCGACCAGCGCCTTGGCCGGATCTGACTTTGGATGATCCAGAACTTCTGACGTCACGCCTTCTTCGACAATACGCCCTTCATGCATGACCATCACCCGGTCGGTGATGGCGCGCGCTACCGTCAGGTCGTGGGTGATGAAGACGTAGGCAACGCCCAGACGATGATTGAGTTCGGCAAACAGGTCGAGCACCTGGGCGCGGATCGAGACGTCGAGCGCGGAGACAGGCTCGTCTGCGATGATGAGCTTTGGCCGGGTGATGAGCGCGCGTGCGATTGACAGACGCTGGCGCTGGCCGCCGGAAAATTCGTGCGGATATTTGTCCATTGCGTCGGCCGGCAGGCCGACTTCGGCCAGCGCCTGTTGCACCATGTCGCGGCGCTCGGCGGTGGTTGGTTTCTGCGCCATGAGATGCAGCGGTTCGGAGATCAGCCGTTCCACCGTGTGGCGCGGGTCAAAGGAGCCATAAGGATCCTGGAACACGACCTGCATCTTGCGCCGGTGCGGCATCAGTTCGGCGTCGTTCATCTTCGCGATGTCAACGCTGTCGAGTTCGACCCGGCCAGACGTTGGCGGGTCAAGCGCAAGGATGGCGCGGGCGAGCGTTGACTTGCCGCAGCCGGAGCGGCCGACCAGCGCCACGGACTCGCCGGGCTTCAGGTCAAAAGAAACGTCATCGACCGCGCGAAACGGCTTGGCGCGCGAAAAAATGCCGGTGCGCTCGCCCGGATAGTCCTTTGAGACATTTGCGACACGCAACAGCAGGCCAGCCTTGTCGTGGGCGTGGCGGGCAGCCGCAATGCGCAGCGCGGCGGGGTCCTGCCGCAGCTCCGGCACGTGCATGGAGGCCTGCGCCAGCTGGCGGGTGTAGGGATGGGTCTGGTCGACCAGCACACGCGCCGTCTCGCCTTCGTCCACCACCTCGCCATTGCGCATGATGGTGATGGTGTCCGACATGTCGGTGACGACCGCCAGATCGTGCGAGATCAGCAGCAGGCCGCTGCGGTCTTCGTGAACGAGCTCGCGCAGCAGATCAAGGATCTGCGCCTGCAGGACGACATCGAGCGCGGTCGTCGGCTCGTCGGCGATCAGCAGTTTTGGTTTGAGCGCCGTGGCAATGGCGATGACGACGCGCTGGCGCTGGCCGCCCGACAATTGGTGCGGAAAGCGCGACATGGGAAATTTTGCTTCCGGCAGGCCGACACGGTCGAGGATGCGGCGCGTCCGGTCTTCTGCCTCTGCGCGGGAGACATTAGTGTGCCAGCGGATGCCTTCTGCGACCTGTGCGCCAATGGTCTTGACCGGGTTCAGCGCCGTCATCGGCTCCTGAAACACCATGCCGATGTCGTCGCCGCGCAGTGCGTTCATCTGGTCTTCGGTCGCGCCGAGAATGTCGATATCGTTGAAGGTGATGCGGCCCGTCGCAGTCATGCTGCCGGATAGAAGCTGCATGATCGATAGCGCCGTCATCGACTTGCCGGAGCCGGATTCGCCGACCAGCCCGCGCACTTCGCCGGCCTCAATCGTGAGATTGACGTTTTTCAGGATCGGCAGCTTGCCGATCGACAGGTTCAAACCTTCGATCTCGAGCAAGCTCACCGTTCGCGCCTCAGCTTTGGATCAAGTACGTCGGCAAGACCGTCGCCGAGCAGGTTGAGGCCAAGCACCGTGATGACGATGGCCAGACCCGGAAAAATCGCCAGCGTTGGCGACACGATCATGCGGGTCTGGGCGTCGAACAGCATGCGGCCCCAGCTGGGCATTGGCGGTTGTGCGCCAAGGCCGAGATAGGCGAGCGAGGCTTCAGCCAGCACCGCGATCGCGAACTGGATTGTCGCCTGCACCAGAAGCAGGCTGGCGATGTTTGGCAGGATATGTTCGACCGTGATGAGCGCCTGGCCTTTGCCGGAGGCACGCGCAGCGAGGATGAATTCGCGCGGCCACAGCGACACCGCGCCGGCGCGCGCCACACGGGCAAAGATCGGGATGTTGAAAATGCCAATCGCAATGATGGCGTTGATGGCGCCCGGACCAAAGATCGCAGTAATCATGATTGCCGACAGCAGAGCCGGGAAGGCAAAGACCAGATCGTTGAAGCGCATCAGGATTTCGTCGATCCAGCCGCCGCGCGCTGCCGCCCAGCAGCCGAGCGGAACGCCGATCAGCATACCGATACCAACGGCGACCAAGGCCACCGCAATCGAGTTGCGCGCGCCGACCATGATCATCGACAGCACGTCGCGGCCGAAATGGTCGGTTCCGAGCCAATGTTCGGGCGAGGGCGGTTTCAGCCGGTTGGCGACCGGCAGGACGGTGACGTCATAGGGCGTCCAGACGAAGGACAGGAGCGCCATCAGCGTGATGAACAGGGTGATGGCGAAACCGATCACGAAGGACCGGTTGGTGAAGGCCATGTAGACGATGCTGTCGGGGCGGCGGGCGGCTTCGCTCATTCGCGCGTCCTCAGGCGCGGATCGACCAGCGCGTAGGAGAGATCGACCAGCAGGTTGATGGCGATGATGACGGCGACGATCAGCATGACCACGCCTTCGACGACGATCAGGTCGCGCTGGGTGATCGCCTGATAAACAAGGCGGCCAAGCCCGGGAAGGTAAAACACGTTCTCAACGACAATGACGCCGGTGATCAGAAAACCGAACTGGATGCCGATGATGGTCAGGACGGGGATGAGCGCATTGCGCACGGCGTGCCGCCACAACACGTAGCGCTTGGGCATGCCCTTGGCGCGCGCAGTGCGGATGTAGTCTTCGCCAAGAACGTTGAGAAGCGAGGTGCGGGTGACGCGCGACAAAATGGCGGCTGACGGCAGCGCGAGCGCAATCGCTGGCAGGATCAGCGCCTTGGTTGCCGGCCATATGCCGGCGCTCCAGCCGGGAAAGCCGCCGGCTGGCACCCAGCGCAGCCAGACCGCGAACATGTAGACCAGCAGCAGCGCAAACCAGAAGCTGGGCAGGGCGATGCCAAGTTGCGCGCCGCCCATGATGGCGGCATCGGAGAGCCGGCCTCGCCGCGATGCTGCAAAGACGCCGATCGGAACGCCGATGATGGTGGCAAGCACCAGGGAGATTACCGCCAGGGGTAAGGTGACGACCATACGCTCGGCGACGATTTCGATAACCGGCGAGGAATAGGTCATGGAGCGGCCGAAATCGCCAATCACCAGCCCGCCCATCCAGGAGAAATAGCGGGTCAGCAGTGGCTGATTCAGGCCCATCTGCTCGCGCAGCGTGTTCAAGGCCTCTGGCGTCGCCTCCATGCCCAGCATCAGCTGCGCCGGGTCGCCGGGCAGGATTTCCATCACCGAGAACACGACAATGGAGGCCACGAACAAGGTGACGAGGCCGGCGGCGAAGCGCTTGAGGAGGTAGCGGGTCATGGGACAAAGCTCGACTTGCCGGGTCGAGGGACAGCGCCCCCCTCTGTCCTGCCGGACATCTCCCCCGCAAGGGGGGAGATCATTCGCGGGGACGTAGCCACCCAATCTCCGCCCTTGCGGGGGAGATGTCCGGCAGGACAGAGGGGGGCAACGTAGAGCGGCACAGCCTGCAGCTGACTGGCAATCAGCTCATCAATCCACCCATTTCACCTTGGTCATGTCGGTGGCCTGGATGGGGGAGTTTTCCCACATGCCTTCGACCTTTGCGTCCCAGACGCCGACCTTTGGAAGCTCGAACAGGTAGACAACCGGCACATCGGTGGCGAGCTTCTTCTGCATTTCGGCGAACAGCTCCTTGCGCTTGGCCGGATCTGTCGCGATCTGAAGGTCGGCGGCCCACTTGTTGAAGTCGGCATTGTCGTAGCCGATGTAGTAGTTTGGCCGGGCATAGATATCGATGTCGTTGGCCTCGGTGTGCGAGACAATCGAGAAATCATAATCCTTGTCGGTGTAGACGCTCTTCAGCCAGTCTGCCCATTCCACCGGAATGATCTCGAGATTGATGCCGACATTGCGCAGTTCAGCGGCGATCACCTCGCCACCCTGGCGCGCGTAGGCCACCGGCGGCAGCTTGATGGTCGCCTTGAAGCCGTCGGGCAGTCCGGCGGCGGCGAGATATTCCTTCGCCTTGGCGACATCGTGCGGGTAGGTGTTCACAAGATCGACATAGTCGGGATTGTTCGGCGATACGTGCGAGCCGATGGGCAGGCCGAGCCCGTTGACGGCGCCTGCGTTCACCGCATTGCGGTCGATTGCCGAGGCAACTGCCTGGCGCACCTCCAGCTTGTCGAACGGCGCCTTCTTGTTGTTCATCGACAGGATGGTTTCGCCTTCGGTGGCGCCGATCACGAGTTTCAGGCGGGTGTCGGCCTTGATCTGTTCGAGAGCGTCCTGGACCGGTGCATTCGGGAATGCCTGAACGTCGCCGGAGAGCAGGGCAGGGATTGCCGCTGCCGCGTCCGGCACGACACGGAATTCAACCTTGTCGAGGAAGACCGGCTCGCCCCAATAGTTTTCCGACTTCACCAGCTTCACCGCCGAACCCTTGGCCCAGCTGTCGAACTTGAACGGGCCGGTGCCGATCGGCTTTTCCTTGTTACCGGCAGCCGATTCCTCTCCGACGATCACCGCATCGCCCAGACCCATATTGTAGATGAACAGGCCCTGCGGATTGGCCAAAGTCACTTTTACTGTGGCCGGGTCGACGACTGTCACGTCTGTGATCTGCTGGAACAGCTTTTTCTGCGCGTTGGTCGAATCTTCGGCGCGCGCCCGGTCGAGCGAGAATTTAACATCATTGGCGTCGAAGTCGGTGCCGTCGTGAAACTTGACGCCGGTGCGCAGCTTGAACGTGTATTCCTTCCCGTCTTCCGAAACGGTCCAGCTTTCGGCCAAGGCAGGATTTGCCTGTCCCTTTTCGTCGATACGGGTCAAACCTTCGAACAGGTTGGCGTAAACGATTTCGTCAATCGCGGCTGCTGCGCCGCCTGTCGGATCAAGATGAGGAGGTTCAAGTACAACCCCGACGACGATATCGGTGCGCGCGGCAAAGGCGGATGTCGAGGATGCGAGCGCAATGGCTGCCGCTGCGACGATGGACGACAAGGATTTCATGAACACACTCCCATTGTGCTTGGCCAATTTTGTTTGGCCCGTTGTGTTGACCAGTCTTGTTGGCTGCCGGGATCAAAGCGCGAAATTGCCGGAGAGTAAATCCGCAATGTTCCAATGCGATGCATGAAAGCGGAATGACTTGCCTGCCAGACCGTGAAACTGGCCTCAAACAGCAAACGGCGGCACGAGGCCGCCGCCGTTCATATTGACCAGACAGGCGTCAGCGGCGCACGACGATGCGCGTGTTTTTCAATCCAACCTGAAGCGCCATCGAATAGAATTTTGCCGCATTGCCAACAGACAGGCGCACACATCCGGCAGACGCCGGACGTCCAAGAAGCTTGGACTGGTTGGTGCCGTGGACGGCGTAGTTGCCGGAATAGAACACCGAATAGGGCATGGGCGCATTGTTGTAGCGGCTCGAACGATGGTTCTTTGAGGTCCATTTCGCGCTCCAGCTTCCAGTCGGCGTGACCTTGCCCTTGCGCGCAGTTGAGACCGACCAGCGATATTTGACAACGCCGCCCTGGCTGACCGTCATTGTCTGGCTTGAAATGTCGACAGTCGCGACAAGGCTGGCTGCTGACGCCGACACACTGTGCGAAAAAAGACCAATCGTGGCGAACGCGCCAGCCAACAGAATGTTACGGATCATGCCCAAAACTCCAATACTAATAATCATCAAAAGACTAATGCCCTGCGCAAGCAGGTGCAATTCACGGTTTGGTTTGCTCCGGAAAAGTTGAATGTGTGGTTTACGCGTCATTCCCGCGCAGCAAGAGATCGAGCCCGACCGCCATGACTTTTGCGGATTGAACCATGTCTTCGATACCCACCCATTCATCTGGCTGGTGCGCCAGATCCAGTATGCCAGGGCCGTATGCAACACAGTCATGCAGCTTGCCGAGCCGGGCGATATGCTTCTGGTCGTAGGTGCCGGGTGAAATGACGTATTGTGGGTCTTTGCCAAAAACACGGCGGATCCCTTCGGCGATTGCCGACGCCACCGGTGCGCCTTCTTCGGTCATCAAGGGCAACACTTCCATCATGTCGCGGATACGGTAGTCGAACTTTGGCCGTTCCCATTTCAGCCGGTCGAGGATCGACGTCACTTCGGATTTGACGGCGTTGATCTCTTCCTCAAGCAGGAAACGCCGGTCAATGACGATCCGGCAAGAATCGGGGACATTTGGCGCGGGGAGGCCGGGATAGAAATCTTCCGTCTGACCACCATGAATCGAGTTGATGTTCATGGTGGATCGTTTCGCGCCGTCTGGCACGACCGGCATGCGGGTCTGCTTGCGGTCGAGCGCGGGGAACAGGTCCTTCTCGAATGCGTCCAGTACAGCGCCCATATGGCGCACCGCGCTGTCGCCTAGAAATGGCATGGAGCCATGCGCGATCTTGCCCCTGGTCTCGATCTCGGCCCACCACACGCCGCGATGGCCGAGGCAGATGCGGTCCTTGTTCAGGGGCTCGGGGATGATGACATGGTCGACACGCGGCTTTGAAAAATAGCCAAGCCGGGCGAGGTGGGCGACGCCGCCGAACCCGCCTGATTCTTCGTCGGCCGTGCCAGAGATTTCGATCGCGCCGGGAAAATCTGGATTGGCCTCGAGATAGGCTTCCACTGCAATGATCGAGGCGGCCAGCCCGCCCTTCATGTCGCAGGCGCCACGGCCATAGACTTTTCCGTCGCGGATAACGCCGCCAAATGGATCGACGCTCCAGCCGTCGCCAGCCTCCACCACGTCAATATGCGAATTGAAATGCACCGCCGGGCCGGGACGCTTGCCTTCGATACGGCCGACAACATTGGCGCGTGGATAAAGATCGCTGTCGCCCGGGGTTCCTTCTCCCCGCACATATTCGACGGCAAAACCGCGCGCTTTCAGTCTGTCGCCGATGAACTCGCAGCACGGCTGATAGGCTTCGCCCGGCGGGTTGACGGTCGGAAAGCGGATGAGATCGGCTGTCAATTGCGCGATCTCGTCAGCGCGCTGGTCGATCAGATTGAAAACCCTGTCTGTCATCGCCCCAGTTGAGCGGGGAGGCCGGGCAATGGCAAGGGCGGTCTATTGGCCGAACCGGCCTGTCGTTTTGGTCCAGCGGGGGCACCGGTGTTCCTGTCGCGCCGTCTGGACCTGTTGATTGTCGCCCTGCGGCATTTCCCCGTCAGGCAGGGCGTGGCAAGTTCGCGCCATGGAGTCGAGATTGACATGAGAGCGGATCCCGAACTGGCATTGTCGGAGCCAGTGTCCGACGAGGTTCGCAAGACAACCTGCTACATGTGCGCCTGCCGCTGCGGCATCGATGTGCACCTGAAGGACGGCAAAGTTCGCTACATCGAGGGCAACCGCGATCACCCGGTGAACAAGGGGGTGCTCTGCGCCAAGGGGTCGGCGGGCATCATGACTCAATATGCCCCGGCGCGGCTCAAGTCGCCGATGCTGCGCACCGGCCCGCGCGGGTCCGGCCAGTTCAAGCCGATCAGTTGGGACGAGGCGCTGGAACTGGCGACACAGTGGATGGGTGAGTTGCGGGCGCGAGACCCCAAGAAGCTGGCCTTTTTCACCGGGCGCGACCAGTCGCAATCCTTGACCGGCTTCTGGGCGCAGCAATTCGGCACGCCCAACTATGCCGCGCATGGCGGCTTCTGCTCGGTCAACATGGCGGCCGCCGGCATCATGACGCTGGGCGGCGGGTTCTGGGAGTTCGGCTCGCCCGACTGGGACCGGACAAAACTGTTCATCATGTTCGGCGTCGCCGAAGACCATGATTCCAATCCGCTCAAGATCGGCATTTCCAAACTGAAGAAGCGCGGCGCACAGTTTGTGTCGGTCAATCCGGTGCGCACAGGCTATTCGTCGGTCGCCGACAGCTGGATCGGCATCAGGCCAGGCACGGACGGGCTGCTGGTGCTGTCGCTGATCCATGAACTGCTCAAGGCGCGAAAAATCGATGTCGATTATCTGGTGCGCTACACCAATGCGCCCTGGCTGGTGATCGACGCGCCGGGGACCGCCGAGCACGGGCTGTTTGCGCGCGACGCAGACGGCAAGCCGCTGATCTTCGAGACGGTGACCGAGCAGCTGGCCGCCAGCGGGACGCCGGGTGCACGGCCAGCCTTGTCGGGACAGTTTACGCTTGAGGACGGGCGCCGGGCGCGGCCTTCATTTGCGCTGCTGGCCGAAGCCTACCTCGATCCGCGTTATGCACCAGACAAGGTGGCCGCCGAAACCGGCGTTTCTGCTGCAACCATCAAGGGACTGGCGGCACAGATTGCACGAGTGGCGTTCGAGGAAGCAATCGAGATCGAGCAGCCCTGGACGGACATGAATGGTGAGCGGCACGACAAATTCGTCGGCCGTCCGGTGTCATTCCACGCCATGCGCGGCATTTCGGCCCATTCGAACGGATTTCAGACAGCGCGCGCCATCCATGTGCTGCAGGCGCTGATCGGCGCTGTCGACTGCCCCGGCGCGTTCCGCTTCGAGCCGCCTTATCCAAAACCGGTCGAGGCGCACCCGACACCGCACGGCAAGGCCGAGCATTTTGGTTCCAACAAGCCGCTGTCGGGGCCGCATCTCGGGTTTCCGCGGGGACCGGAAGACCTGCTGATTGACCCGGATGGAACGCCGAACCGCATCGACAAGGCGTTTTCCTGGGATGCGCCGGTCTCTGCGCATGGCCTGATGCACATGGTGATCGCCAATGCCTATGCCGGCGATCCGTATCCGATCGATGTGTTGTTCCTCTACATGGCCAACATGGCCTGGAATTCATCGATGAACACGGCCGGCACGATCGCCATGCTGGAGGACAAGGACGAGGCGACCGGCGAGTATCGTATTCCAAAAATCATCTATTCCGACGCCTACTGGTCGGAGATGGTGTCTTATGCCGATCTGATCCTGCCCGACACGACTTACCTGGAGCGATACGACTGTATCTCGCTGCTTGACCGGCCGATCACCGAGCCGGATTCAGTCAATGATGCGATCCGCTGGCCGGTGATCGAGCCAGATCGCGACGTGCGCGGTTTCCAGTCGGTGCTGCTTGATCTTGGCGCAAGATTGAAGCTCCCGGGCTTTGTCGACAACAAGGGCAAGCCGCTCTACGCCGGTTATGCAGACTATATCGTGCGTCATGAAAGGCGTCCGGGCATCGGCCCGCTGGCAGGCTTTCGCGGTGCGGACGGAACGAAAGCGGGGCGGGGGGCAAGCAATCCGAACCAGTTGAAGAAATATATAGAGAACGGGTCGTTCTTCGAGGCGCACATCCCGCCCGAGGCGCGGTTCTTCAAACACGCCAACCGCGCCTATCAGGATTTTGCGGTGCGCATGGGCTTCTTCGACACCCCGCAACCGGTGACATTTCAGCTCTACAACGAAATCCTGCAAAAATTCAGATTGTCTGCGGAAGGCCTGCGCGAGCCGGTCGCGCCCGAAACGCATCGCGAGCGCCTGCTGGACGCCTTTGATCCGCTGCCGAACTGGTATGCGCCGCTGGAAGAAGCCGGCGTCTCGACGGTCGACTATCCATACCATGCGATCACGCAGCGTCCGATGGCGATGTATCACTCGTGGGGGTCGATGAACGCCTGGCTGAGGCAAATCCACACCCGCAATGTGCTCTATGTGCCGGGCGATATTTGCGACGCTGAAGGTCTGGCGACCGGCGACTGGGCCTGGGTGACGTCGCATCACGGGCGCATAAAGGTCGAGGTGGCGCGCACCGAGGCGGTCAATGGCAGCACGATGTGGACCTGGAACGCGATCGGCAAACGCAAGCGCGCATGGTCGCTCGAAGCCGATGCGCCCGAGGGTAACCGCGGTTTCCTGCTCAACCATCTGATCCATGAATTGCTGCCGCCCAAGAAAGACGGCATGCGCTGGGCCAATTCTGACCCGATTACCGGTCAAGCGGCCTGGTACGATCTCAGGGTGCGGATCGAAAAGGCTGAACCGGGCGACGAAGCGCGTCCGGAATTTGAGCCGGTGCTGCCTGCTGATCCGGTCGTGCCGGACCAGCTTCGCTACGGGCAGGAGTGGTCAACATGACAATGCTGCCTTCAGTTGCCCCGCCGAAGAAGCTTGGACTGGTCATTGACCTGGATGTCTGCGTCGGCTGCCACGCATGCGTGGTCTCCTGCAAGGAGTGGAACACGGGCGGCTATGGCGCTGCCCTGTCGGACCAGAACCCCTATGGGGCTGACGTGTCCGGCACGTTCCTCAACCGCATCCACACGTTTGAGCTGGTGCCCGAAGGTGGCGAGGTGGTTGGCGAGGCGGGCGATTCGCGGATCGTGCATTTTCCGAAATCATGCCTGCACTGCGATGACGCGCCTTGCGTCACCGTGTGCCCGACCGGCGCGAGCTACAAGCGCACCGCAGACGGCATCGTGCTGGTGGACGAAGAAAAGTGCATAGGCTGCGGCCTGTGCGCCTGGTCGTGCCCCTATGGCGCGCGCGAGCTTGATCTGGCTGCGGGCGTGATGAAGAAATGCACGCTGTGCGTTGACCGCATCTACAATGAGACGCTGGAAGAGGTGGACCGGGTGCCGTCCTGCGTGCGCACCTGTCCGGCCAATGCCCGGCATTTTGGCGATTTCGCCGATCCGTCGTCCAACGTCTCGATCATGGTCGCCGAGCGCGGCGGCATCGACCTGATGCCGGAGCAGGGGACACGGCCAGTGAATAAATATCTGCCGCCGCGCCCGCGCCAGCAGCTCGACCGGGTCATTCCGCTTGCTGAAAACTCAAGCGGTGCGGCGGGCTTCTTCGCCTGGCTTGACGGGGTACTGGACCGGATATGATGGCGACCCTCACTTCACTGCGGGAGCGCGGCTGAACCATGCATCCGGCGGCCTCGATCATCTTCTTCACCACCCTTTCCGGGCTTGGCTATGGGCTCGCTGGCGCGCTTGGCCTTGGCGTGCTTGCGCCGGGCCTGATGTCGACGCTGATGGCCTACGGGTTGGCGCTTGCGCTGATCGGTGCGGGACTGCTGTCCTCAACACTGCATCTGGGCAATCCGCAACGCGCCTGGCGGGCGTTCTCACAATGGCGCTCAAGCTGGCTGTCGCGCGAGGGCGTGCTCGCCGTCATCGGCTTTCCTGTCATCGCGGCGCACGGCTGGCTGACCTTTTCCAGCGGCGAAAGATGGCCGCTGCTCGGCCTCGCTGCCGCAGTGCTGGCTGCGGCCACAGTCTATTGCACGGCGATGATCTATGCGTCGCTGCGATCTGTTCAGGCCTGGAATACCTGGCTGACGCCGGCCTGCTATCTGGCGTTTGCGGTGGCTGGCGGCGGGCTGCTGGCGCTCCTGTTTCTGGCCTGGCAAGGGGCTTTGCGAGGTCCGGCTGTTCTTGCGGTTGCTGCGCTGGTGTTTTGTGCGTGGGGTCTCAAGATGGCGTGGTGGCGGCGCATGGACAGCGAGCCGCACCTGTCCACCACTGCATCGGCCACAGGTTTGGGCAAGATTGGCCGTGTGACGCTGTTTGAACCACCGCACATGACAAGCAACTACCTGACCCGCGAGATGGGGTTTCAAGTCGCGCGCAAGCACGCAAGCAAACTGCGGAAGATTGCGCTGGTCCTTGGCTGTGGCTTGCCGTTTTTGCTGGCGATCATGTCGGGTGGAAGCGGGGCGATTGCGGTCCTGCTGGCAGCACTCGCGGTCGTGGCTTTCTATGCGGGTGTCGTCACCGAACGCTGGCTGTTTTTCGCCGAAGCCCGCCATGCCGTGACCAGCTACTACGGACAATAGTGCGCTATTTTTTCCATTTCCGGCGCTGGCGCTTGCCAACGATCTGCCAGCGTTTGTGGAACCACATCCACTGATCGGGATATTCGCGCACCCAGCCTTCGACAATGTCGTTCAGCTGTTGCGCCAGGGCCGCAGCATCAATCTCGCCCGCTTCGTTACGTGGCGGCTCGATCTTGTCCTGCAATTGCAGCCGATAGCGGTTGCCCGGCAGACGGATGCACCGCGCCGGATAGATGTCAGTCTCAAACTGGCGCGCCAGCCGCGGCGCAAGCGGGCTGGTTTCGCACTGCCTTCCAAAGAAGGTCGTCATGATGCCGCCGTTGAATTTCTGGTCGACCAGCATGCCGACATTGCCCCCGTCTTCTAGAATCCGGGCAAGGGCGATTGCGGCGCCTGACCTTGATGCAATCATACGCGCCTGTGAAACCTGGCGTGCCTCGCTCAATTCCTCAGCAAGATAGGGGTTATTTGGGGCACGAAACAGCGCTGCGACCTCCAGTCCGTACCGCGAGGCAATCAACGGGATCATTTCAAATGCGCCCGTGTGCGCGGTGACGAAAATCCGTGGCCGCTGTTCGTCTCTCAGCCTGAGAAACAGGTCGATGCCATCGACCTCAATTCGTTCTGCATCTCCCTTGAACGGGTCAAAATCGGCCAATTTGTCGAGAAAGATGTATTCAGCGATCAGCCGGGCCATCTGGCCCCACATGTCGACTGCGATCTTGCTGATTTCCGCCTCTGTCTTTTCAGGATAAGCATGGCGCAGATTGTCCAGTGCGACTTTGTGCCGGCCTGTCATCGGACCGAGACGGCGCGCCCAGCGATCAGCCAGATTAAGGGCACTGTCAGGCGACATCAGGCGCAGCAGGCTGAACGCCGCCATGACAATCTTCGCGGTCAGCCAATGGCGCAGATTGCGTATCCGCGACCCGATACGGGCCATTGCGCGGTTCATGAAAAGCCCTTGGAAGGCATCAGGCAATCCGCAGCAGGATCTTGCCGAACACGTCGCGGCCTTCCATGCGCTCCAGCGCCTTGCCGATGCCGTCAAAATCGACTTCGGTGTCGATGACGGGTCGAACCTGGCGGGTGGCGAGCTTGGCCATCGACGTCGCCATATTGTCCATTGTGCACCCAAATGAGCCGATCAGCCGCAATTGCTGCTGGAACAGCATCATCAGGTTGATCGAGGTCGAGACGCCGGATGTCGAGCCGCACGTCACCAGACGGCCGCCGCGCTTCATTGAAAACATCGAGCCGGCCCAGGTGTCGGCGCCGACATGTTCAAACACCACGTCGACGCCTTTTTTTGCGGTGATCTTGCGTACGACGCCTTCGAATCGATCGGTGCGGTAGTTGATGACGTGGTCCGCGCCGAGCGCCTTGGCAGGCTCGATCTTGGCGTCTGATCCAACAGTCGTGATGACGGTTGCGCCCGCCATCTTGGCGAGCTGGATGGCTGCAGAGCCGATGCCAGAGCCGCCGGCGTGAACCAGAACGGTTTCGCCAGCTTCAAGCTTGGCATTGTCAAACAACATGTGTTCGACGGTACCGAAGGTGATCGGCGTCACCGCTGCGTCGGTCGCGTCCGCGCCTTCAGGGGCCGGGACCAGATTGCGCACCGGCATGTTAACCAGCTCCTGCGCAAAACCGTCGAGGTGGAAACCGTGCACGCCGCCAACGTTTTCGCAGAGATTGTCGCGGCCCTCGCGGCAGGCCTTGCAGTGGCCACAGGTGCGAGCGCCAAAAATCGAGACAATCTGGCCGGGTTTCAATGCGGTCACGCCGTCGCCGACTGATTTCACCACACCGGATGCTTCTGCGCCGATCACCAGCGGCAATTTACGCTTGGCGAAGGCCATCCCGCGCCAGCCCCAAACATCGATATGGTTGAGGGCAACTGCAGAGATCGCGACTTGCGCTTCACCTGGACCTGGTTTGGGAGGTTCAGGCACATCGACAAGTTCGATGCGGCGGTCGGCCACAAGTTGAAGTGCGCGCATGGTTTCCAACAAATTTTTCTAAGCTGGGCAGGCGATTAGCCGGGTTCGCGCGCCATGACAAGGCAAGCGTTCTGGCCGCCAAAGCCGAACGAATTGGACAAGACCATCGAAACATCGGCGTCGCGCTTGATGTTTGGCACAACGTCCAGTTCGATCGCCGGATCGGGATTGTCGTAATTGATGGTCGGAGGCAAGGTGCCGTTCTGCATGGTCAGCAGCGAAAAGACCGCCTCGACCGCGCCAGCCGCTGACAATGTATGGCCGACCATTGACTTGTTCGATGAGATCGGAATGCGCGCCATGCGCTCGCCAAACACCGTCGACAGCGACAGGTGCTCCATCTTGTCATTTTCCGGTGTCGACGTGCCGTGCGCGTTGACATAGGAGACCGCACTTTCATCAACGCCGCCATCGGCAAGGGCTGCCCTGATCGCAGCAATCGCTGGCGAACCATCGGGTTTTGACCGTGTGCGGTGGAAATCGTCGGCCTTTTCGCCGCAGCCACGGACAATGCCGAGGATTTTTGCGCCGCGCGCCCGGGCGGACGCGAGCGATTCAAGCACAAGAGCAGCACCGCCTTCAGCAAGCACAAAGCCGTCCCGGTCACGCGAGAAAGGTTTTGAGGCCTTTTGCGGCGGGTCATTCTGTGTCGACAGGGCCGACAGGAGCGAGAAGCGGATCATTGATTCCGCATTTGCCGACCCGTCAGCGCCAACGATAAGCGCCCGGTCGGTTTCACCGCGGCGGATCGATTCGACACCGAGCTGAATCGCGGTTGCGCCTGATGCACAGGCGGTCGACGTTGTGATCGGAATACCGCGAATGCCGAACTGGTCTGCCAGCCGCTCGGCGACATAGCCGAACTGCATCGTGTCAAACACATCGCGGTTGTTGGTGGTGCGCGCCGCCGCCATCAGCCGCTCATATCCGGCGCCTTGGCCCTTCCGGTAGACAGCGAGGCGATTTTCCCAGGTCAGTTCGATCGGCGGGGCGGCGAGGAACAACGGGCCGCCAAAATCGCCTGAAATGCCTGACTGGGCGATCGCCTCGCGAGCTGCTGTCGCGCCAAGTTCATAGGTGAGGGGGCCCATGCCTGCCGAACTGGCGTCGAGGAAGTCGACGGTTCCGGCAATTGTCGTTTTCAAGTGATCAATCGGAAACCGGGTAATCGAGTGGATGCCTGATTTGCCCGCGGTCAAGGCGGCCCAGTTTTCGCCAATGCCTGCGCCAAGCGAGGTGACGACGCCCATGCCGGTAACGGCGATAACGGGACGTCCGAGGTGATCGCGATCCTGGGTCATCAGAGCCTCACGCCTTGGTCAGCACGGCAATGCCTTCGCCGCGAGTTGTAGACACCGAGGTTGCCGCCACGCGTTCGGGCGAGCCGGAATATATCCGTTCACCTTCGCTGATCGGCGGCAGGCTCTCACCATTTGCGATTGTCAGGGCCGCAATGGCGACGCCAAACAGCAATTGCGCCTCGCGCAAATGGCCGGTCAGCGAGCCGTAGGCGCGCAAAGCATGGGCCGACAACGCGTCCTGTTCGGCGTCAGTGATTTCATGCATGCCGGAAGCGCCGGAGATCACCAGGTGCGGCGCGTCGAGCCCGGCGTCACCGGCCAGTGCAACAAGACCGTCACGCAGGCCGCCATCCGTGCGTCTGGCCCGGTCGGCGACCACTTTTTCAATAGCCGCATAGGGCTTCCTGCCGCGCGCCTCGGCATGTTCGCGGGTTTCGAGCACGAGGAATGCCGAGCCCGTACCGGCAATCAGGCCTCCGCCCGCGCCTGACCTTGACCAGACCGGTTGCCAGGGGCCCTGATGCAACTCCTGGCCGGTTTCGTAAATCAGCAGTTTGTCGGGCGCTTCGCTGTGCAGTGCAGCCCCGATCAGCATGTGAGACGATTGCCCCGACCGCAGGCGTGCAGCAGCCGTCGCCAAAGCCGAAACGCCCGCGCCTTCTTCGCCCATCATGGTCCGGGACGATCCGGTGACCTTGTGTACAATCGAAATATTGCCCGCCAGCAAGTTTGACAGCTGTGCCAGGAACAAGGTTGGACGCAGGTCGTTGGTCAGGCGTTCGTTGAGAAAAACGCCGAAATCAGCTGCTGCGTCTGCGCCTGCCATGATGACCTCGTCAACCTGGATGTCGCGTTCGCCGCCGGCCGCGGCAACGATCATGTCCATTGAGGCGCACATCGCCTCATCGGTCTTGATGCCTGCGTCATCGAGCGCTAGCCCGGCCGTGTAGACGCCAAGCCGTTGCCACGCCTCCATCTGCCGCTGGTCGCCGCGTTTGGGGATCTGCAGATTGAGGTCCATCGCCGGAGCCATGTGCACCGGATAGGGCGGAAATGCGCCGGTATTGACCGGGGGCGGCAGCTGCGGCGCGCTAAAAGCCTGCCAATGTGCGTCGACGCCTTCGCCGAGGCATGAGACAAGGCCAATTCCGGTAATGACGACGTCATGAGCATTCATGCTGGGATCCGAGCGTCTAACGGCAGTTCGTGTCAGGCGGACTTCTTGGCTTCCACCAATGCGTCAATCTTGGCGCAGAGATTCTTCATGACGAAGTATTCGTCAGTCGAAACCTTGCCGTCGTTGACTTCCTGGGTCCACTTTTCCAGCGGAATCTTGATGCCGAATTCCTTGTCGATCGCGAACACGGTATCGAGGAAGTCCAGGCTGTCGATGCCCAGATCGTCAATCGTGTGGCTTTCCGGCGTTATCTTATCGCGGTCGATTCCTGTCGTTTCGGCGATCAGATCCGCTACCTTGTCAAATGTCGACGTCACTTCAACCCTCTTTGGTCTTTTGCGTGGTGCTGCCTGTAGCGACTTTTACGTCAAAGTGAAAGGCCGGACGGTGGCCTTGTTCAGCCACCGGGTGGAACAGTCACAGTTCCGGCTGCGCCGCCCGTCAGTGGCTCCCACTCAATTCTGTCATCCATACGATACTGGATCGTATGAACGACGATGTCGTTCTTGCTGACGAGAGCCAGGTTGTAGCTGGGTTCGAACGGGCCGTGCCCGTAGGCGAGTTGGCCCTCGAAATGCGCCCAGCTCGGGTGGCTGGTCGAATTTGCCGCTGTGAAGGGGATCCCATCGATGGAACCAGCCAGATCGATATGGCAATGGCCGAAAAACACATGGCGCACCGTGTCGCGATGGTCGCGCAGGATGGACGCAAACTCCTTTTTCTGCACCAGCCCCAGAATATCAATTGCCATGACGCCGGTGTTGACCGGATTGTGGTGAAGAAAAATCAGCGCGGGCAGGCCGTCGCTGGCAGCTTTTTGCAATTGCGCTCTCAGCCAGGCCTGGCGCCGGGGCCCGAGCCGGCCGCTGTGATTGGCGACAATATTGGTGTCGAGAAAGATCAGCCGGTGACCGCCAATCTCGCGGACATATTGGATATGGCCATGTTCGTCGGTCTCAACCTCGGGAAAAACCTCACGAAACGTCTCACGGTGGTCGTGATTGCCGATCATCAGCAGCGGTTTCAGTGGAGAAGCTTCAAGCATCTCACGCAGCTTCAGATAGGCCTCGCGCTGGCCGTGGTGTGACAGGTCGCCGGAAATGACTACTGCGTCGGCGTTGGCATGGCGTTTTTCCACATGCGCCAGACATTGGGTGAATGCGTTCACCGAATCTCCGCCTGCAATCGGGTCGGGATTGATGTGAATGTCGGATATGTGGACAATCTTCATGTGCCTGGCTCTGATCTCAGAAAACAATACGGGCAAGCACGTGGACGTTGTCGCCTTCGGTGCTGACGATGACTGCTTCGCCTTCGCGCGCTGAGGTGCCGGTCAGCGCCTGGATATTGGCCAGATGCGTAACAAGCACCAGATTGCCGGAGCCGTTCCAACTGGCGATCAATTTGCGGATATCGTCCAGTTGCGCTTTTGCCTTGGCTTCGTCGTCGGCAACCGGGTCAAGGGCAGGGAGCTTTTCGGTGTCCACCGACCGGAACGCCAGCTCGGCCGTGTCGATGGCGCGGCAATACTGACTGGTGAACACCTTTTCTGTTCTCTCGGCGCGGGCGGAAAACAGTGCGCCCATCTTGCGCGCCTGCTGGCGGCCACGCTCTGACAAGGGGCGTTGGGTGGAGCAATCATTGGCAACGACATTTGCCGGGTCCTGCGGTGAGGTTGCAAATGCGTGCCGTAACAGCACAACCTGCCCGCCACCCCGCAACAGCGCCCATCCTGCTTCAGTTGCCTGAGCCGCGCTTGCACCAAGAAGAAGTCCGAGGAAAATCAGGATACGATACATGCACTGCCCTTGTTCCCCTTTGATATAGGCAGACGGAGCGGGAAACGGAAGCATTTGGCGGTCCGGAAAGCTGTGGGGCAACGGGAGAGGCTGCATCCGGCTGAAATTCCCTTCTTTCCGCGCATCTGGAAACCGCATATTGGCAACACATGTCGCCACTTGTCGAAACTATCCTGTTTGTGTTTGGCCTTGTCGCGGCAGGCTATCTGTCCGGTCTGACCGGCTATCTGAAGCCTGAGATCGGTGATTCTGTTGCAGAGTTTGCCGTCAGCGTTGCGTTGCCGCTTTTGCTGTTTCGCACCATGTACGGGACGGATTTTTCCGGTGCGGCGCCCTGGGCCCTCTGGGGGGCCTACTTCACGGCTGCAATCGCAACCTGGACGGCGGGACATGTGCTGGTGACTCGCGGCATGGGCCGTGACGCGCGGGCCGGCGTGGTCGGCGGGGTGACTGCCTCCTTTTCTAATCTGGTATTGCTTGGTGTGCCGTTCATGCTGGGCGTTTACGGTCAGCCCGGTTTCGCAATCCTTTCATTGCTGGTCTCGGTGCACCTGCCCATCATGCTGACCGCGTCAATTCTGCTGTTCGAATGGGCAGGAAGCGAGGTTGGAGAGCCAAAGCCCGTGGCGCAGCTGTTGCTGACAATTGTGCGCCGGATGTTCACCAATCCGCTGATCATTGGCATCGTTGCCGGGCTGGCGTTTCGCGCCATCGGCGTGCCGCTGCCGGGTATTGCAGTTCGCCTGATCGACGCGTTGGCCGATGTGGCGGGGCCAATTGCGCTGTTCGCCATGGGACTCGGACTGCGCAAATACGGTATCGGTGGCAATGTTGCGGGAGGCGCCATGCTTGCCTGCCTGAAGCTCATGCTGATGCCCGCGATCGCACTTGGTGCTGCCTGGCTGTTTGGCTTGCCGCCAATGACCGCCAAGGTTGCCGTTGCTGCCGCCGCTTTGCCAGCAGGCGTCAATTCCTACCTGATCGCGACGCAATTCGGCACTGGTCAGGCACTGGCGTCGAACGCACAGACCATCGGTACGGCCTCTGCTGTGGTGACAACGTCGCTGTGGCTTTCCATCGCACACCTGGTCTTTGGTTAGTAGGCAGATTCATGGTTTTGTTGTAAGCCAATGAAATTATTATAAATTCTAGTTCCTCGTTGTGTGGATCGGTTTCTGGCCCTATGGCTGTGGACCACGAGACAGTCCGGTCTGTATCTGTGGCTCGTCATTGATCCAGACAGTTAGGCTGCGCTACAAGTGCAAGCGTTCGACCTAACCCGGCACGTGGTCATGCGCCGTCCGGGCCTGTCGTACGAGATTTTTTGAGAATTTGCCGCCAATCGGGAGCGGCGGGAGAGATCGATGCTTAAGAAGACCAGTCATTATCTGCGCGAAGCGAATTTGATCGACGGCGAATGGGTTCAGGCTGACAGCGGCAAAACCGTTGATGTCACCAATCCCGCGACCACGCTCAAGATCGGAACCGTGCCAAAGTCGGGTCAGGCCGAGACGCGCCGCGCCATTGAAGCGGCACAGAAGGCGTTTGGAAGCTGGAAAAAGACGACCGCCAACGAGCGTTCGAAATTGTTGCGCAAGCTTCATGATCTGATCATCGAGAACCAGGATGCGCTGGCCGAGCTCCTGACTATGGAGCAGGGCAAGTCGCTGGCAGAAGCCAAGGGTGAGGTCGGCATTTCGGCTGCCTACGTCCTCTGGTTTGCCGAAGAAGGCCGCCGCACCTATGGCGATACGGTTCCGAGCCCGTGGGCCGACCGCCGCATTCTGGTGACCAAGGAGCCGGTCGGCGTCATCGCTGCGATCACCCCGTGGAACTTCCCGTCCTCGATGCTGGCGCGCAAGATCGGTCCCGCGCTGGCTGCCGGCTGCACCGTTGTCGTCAAGCCTGCGTCGCAGACGCCTTATTCGGGCCTCGCCTGGGGCGTGCTGTGCGAAGAAGCCGGCTTCCCGAAAGGCGTCGTCAACATCGTTACCGGTTCGGCTGGCGAAATCGGTGACGAGATTTGCGCCAATCCTCTGGTGCGCAAGCTGACCTTCACTGGCTCGACCGAAATCGGCAAGCTGCTGATCGAGAAGTGCGCCGCCACCGTCAAGAAAGTGTCGATGGAACTCGGCGGCAATGCGCCATTCATCGTGTTTGACGATGCAGACCTCGACAAGGCAGTCGAAGGCGCGATGGTCGCAAAATACCGTAATTCGGGCCAGACCTGCGTCTGCACCAACCGGTTCTTCGTGCAGGAAGGGGTTTACGACAAGTTTGTCGAAAAATTCGCGGCAGCCGCCGAAAAGCTCAAGGTTGGCAATGGTCTTGAGGCCGGCACGCAGCAGGGTCCGCTGATTGACGAAAAAGCCGTCGAAAAGGTCGAGGAATTCATCGCCGACGCCACAAAGAAGGGCGGCAAGGTCGTCACCGGCGGCAAGCGCCACAAGCTGGGCGGGTCGTTCTTCGAGCCGACGGTCATCACCGACGCAAAGCCCGACATGATGTTCATGCGCGAGGAGATTTTTGGGCCCATTGCGCCGATGTTCCGCTTCAAGACCGAGGAAGATGCCCTCAGGATGGCCAATGACACCGAGTTCGGCCTCGCAGCTTATGCCTACACACAGAACCTGCCGCGCTCGATCCGGGTGATGGAAGGCCTGAAATACGGCATGGTGGGCATCAATGAGGGCCTGATCACCACGGTTGAGGCGCCGTTTGGCGGCACCAAGGAATCGGGCCTCGGCAAGGAAGGCGGACATCAGGGTATCGAGGACTATCTCGATACCAAATATGTCTGCATCGGCGGGCTTTCCTGAGCCGTTGGCCGGGATGGGCGGCGAACTGTTTGGCACAACGGCGGGCGGGCAAGACGTCCGCCGTTTTCGCATTTCCGGGGGCGGGCTCACCGCCACGGTGATGCAATGGGGCGCGGTTCTGCAGGATCTGAGACTTGAAGGCCATGACGCGCCGCTGGTTCTTGGGTTCGACAGGTTTGATGACTATCCAGCCTCCTCACCCTATTTCGGGGCGACTGCCGGCCGCTACGCCAACCGCATCGCTGGCGGGCGGTTTGTCATCGACGGCGAACGGTATCAGGCCGATCAGAACTTTCTTGGCAAACATGCGTTGCATGGCGGCAAGAACTCGATCGCCAAGCGGGTCTGGAAGCTGGCGGCGCAGCGTGAGGACAGCCTGACGCTGTCGCTGCGAGATCCCGATGGCGAGATGGGGTTTCCTGGCAATCTCGACATTGCCTGCACTTACAGTGTGACCAAGCCCGGCACGCTGGTCGTCGAACTGACGGCGTCATGCGACCGGCCAACGCTGTGCAACCTGACAAACCACTCCTATTTCAATCTCGACGATGGCGGGCGCGGCGACATTCTCGATCACCGGCTGATGATCGCTGGGGGAGCCTATCTGCCGGTCGATGATGAACTGATCCCGACCGGAGAGGTTCAGCCGGTTGATGGCACGGCGTTTGATTTCCGCCTGTCGCGGCCCATCCGGCGGCAAGAGGGCGGGAACCAGGTGATCTATGATCACAATTTCTGTATTGCGGCGCAGCGAGGGCCACTGAGACAGGCGGCCTGGGCGCAGGGCGCGTCGTCAGGCGTCGAAATGGATATGTGGACAACCGAACCCGGCGTGCAGTTCTATGCCGGGCACAAGGTGGCGCGCGAAGCGCCGGGGCTTGGCGGGCAGCGCTATGGCGCTTGGGCGGGCTTTGCGCTTGAGGCGCAGGTTTGGCCAGATTCACCCAACCGGCCTTACTTCCCGCAAGCGGTGCTCTGGCCGGGAGAGACCTACCGTCAGGTGACGCAGTATCGGTTCAGGCAGGGATGACCTGACTACTTTTGAAAAGTGTATTCAGTCGTCCCGTCAGCATAGCGGATCGAAGCGACTTTGACTGATGTGCCCGACGGATACATCGGTATGCCCGGTCCCACCAAGGTCTTCGTTGCGCCGTCAGGCAACCTAACCTGATACCTTGCTTGAGCGCGTGCCGACCCGCCAAAAGAAGAGACAATGATGCCGTCAAGAACGTTCGTCTCGACGACTGCTCCATGATTACGAAAGCGGTCAGTCACGAAGACCGCGGCAACCAGAATGACAATGCCGAGCAGCCCGTAGCCAATGCTGCGTTTGAAACCGCCATCAACCCGTGGTTGGTCACTCATTCACGTGACTTAGGAGGCCTCAAGACCCGCCGCAAGACGCAACGTCTCAAAAGGCGCCAGCGCCCCACGCACCTGAACCGTCGCAGCCGCAACCTTGTGCGCCTGCCTGGCCGCTTCGACAGGCTCCAGTCCCGCCAGGCGCGCCGCCAGATAGCCGCCATTAAAGCTGTCGCCAGCGCCTGTTGTATCGACCGCGTTGACGCTGACGGCCGGCACCAGATCGCTGGCGTCGCCATTGACGACCAGCGCAGGGTCGACGCCGTCCTTGACGACAATTTCCTTCACACCAGCCGCCGACAGACGGTAGGCGACACCATCCGGGGTCGAATCGCCAAACAGCGCCTGCTCGTCGGGAAAGGTTGGCAGCGCGATGTCGACCAGCGACAGCGCGTCGGTGATCGCGGTGCGTGCATCCTGCACGGATGGCCACAGGCGCGGGCGGTAGTTTGGATCAAAGGCGATGCGCGCGCCAGACTGCCGCGCCCGGTCGATGGCGAGCAACAAGCGGCCGCGGCTTTCGGGTGTCAGAATTGCCAAAGTGATTCCGGAAAAATAGACAAGCGCCCGATTTTGCAGGCTTTTGTCCAATGCGTCCTGATCGTCTGCAAGTTGGCGGGCGGCGGCGTCATTGCGCCAATAGGTGAACGAACGTTCCGCGCCTGTTAGCGTGATGGCGTAGAGGCCGGGACGTGCGCCGGGGATGACCGGGCTTGCGGCGCTGCCTATGCCGTTGTCCTTGAAGAATGACATCTGGCCAGCGGAAAAGGGGTCGTCGCCAAAGGCGGTGACATAGTCGGTGGCGGTGTCAGGCGGCGTCAGAGCGCGGATCGCCCAGAGCGTGTTGAACGTGTCGCCGGCATAATTCAGCTTCCACGCGCCATCGCCCGAGCCAGAAAGCTCCAGCATGCACTCGCCGATTGATGCGACCGCCTGTCCCGCCATTCGATTTCCTCCAAACCGGTGCGTTCGATTACACGGTTGCAGGCTGGCAAAAAAGGCAAAAAGCGAAAAGCTTGACCGCAAGGGGCCAGCATGCGCCAAGCAGGTGTTCTGAAACGAGAGCAATGAAGTGGGCAATCGGAGGAGATGGAGGGTGATCTGCGGCGGATTTGCCACGGCTCTGCTTGCTGTCGTGACGTCTGTGTCTGCATTCGAGTTCGACGGGGCCGAGCGGCAGACGATACTGTCCCTGTCGATTGACCGCATGGGCGAGCCGCTGCCCGATCCGTCCAACCAATATGCGACCAGCCGCGCCGCCGCCGCCTTTGGCGCCACCCTGTTCTTTGAGCCGCGATTGTCGGGTGACGGGCGGGTGTCCTGCGCCACTTGTCACCAACAGGACCGGCAGTTTCAGGACGGGCGGCCTTTGGGGCGCGCCGCTGGCCTGACAGACCGCCGCACCATGCCGCTGGCGGGCGTAGCGTATTCGCGCTGGCAGTTCTGGGACGGACGCGCCGACAGTCTCTGGGCGCAGGCGTTGTCGCCGCTGGAAGACCCGCGCGAGCACGCTGCCGACCGCACGGCGCTGGTCCATTTCGTCGCCGGTCACATGCGCGACCGCTACCAGCGGATTTTTGGGCCGTTGCCAGACCTCTCTGCGCTGCCACCGCACGCCAGTCCGCTGGGCTCGGACGTGGAGAGGGCGGCCTGGCAGGCAATGCCGCAAGCGGTGCGCGATCAGGTTGATGCGGTCTTTGCCAATCTCGGCAAGGCGCTGGCGGCCTTTGTGCGCTCGATCAGGCATACCGAGACAAGGTTCGACCGGTTTGCCAGATTCGTTGAAACGGGCGCAGCACCGTCCGGCGACGCCATTCTCAATGAGACGGAGCGGATGGGGCTGAAACTGTTTGCCGGTAAGGCGGGCTGCATAACCTGTCACTCCGGGCCGCGCTTCACCGACGATGGCTTTCACAATATTGGCGCGCCGCAGCCTGAAGGGCTTCCGCCGGATCGAGGCCGGGCAGGGGCGATCGAACGCGTTCTTGCCGATCCTTTCAACTGTCTTGGCCGCTTCAGCGATGCACAGCCCGATCAGTGCATTGCGTTGAATTCGGTTGGCGGCGTTTCGATGGAGATGGAAGGCGCGTTCAAGACGCCGTCGCTGCGTGGCGTGGCCTCGCGCCCGCCCTACATGCATGCAGGGCAGTTGTCGTCGCTTGATGCAGTCATGGATCGGCATGGCGGGGCACTGTCCGGCGACGATAAGCAGGCCCTGATTGCGTTCTTGAAAACGCTCGACTGACTAGGTCGTAGTGACGAATGAACGATTGACTGCGTTGGCGACCAAAATTGGTCGTGAACAGGAGAAAAGCGCAAGGCGGTGTTGACCACCGTCGAGCATTTTCGACGCATTCATAGACGATTTTGGCCCAACCCCGAAGGGGCCGCGCGCAAATCCGTCATTCCAGCGTCGCTCGTCGTCGAATATGCGCTGCATGTTCTTCCTCCTCGTTCCTGGGACTGGCGGATTTTCACTGCGGCGCAGCCAAATGTTCATTCATCACTACGACCTAGCGGTCCTTCACCGTCTCCATCGCCACAAAGGTCGATGTCTGGGCGATGAACGGCAAGGCCGAAATCCGCTCGCCGAGGATCTTTCGATAGGCGGCGATGTCGCGGGTGCGGACCTTCAGGAGATAGTCAAAACTCGACGCAATCATATGACATTGTTCGATTTCCGGGATTTGCCGGACCGCGCGATTGAAGGCATCGAGCGCCTCGGAGCGGGTGTCTGACAGTTTCGCCTGCACGAAAGCGACATGGCCTTCGCCCATCTTCTCACGGTCGACTATCGCCTGGTAGCCGCGGATGAAACCGGCCTGTTCAAGCCGCCGCACACGCGCCTGGACCGGCGTCTTTGACAGGCCGACCTTTGCCGCAAGAACCGACATGGACAGGCGTCCGTCTGCGGCGAGAGCCGACAGGATATTACGGTCGATTCGGTCCAGTTGGTCTTTGTCATCCATCCCTGTAGTCCAATGAGACTGTTCTTCGGCCACTATTGCTGTCAAACGCACTGCCGGGTCAATGTCTTTGGACCGGCATTTTTCAGAACCCGTGCTAGATTGCGTTCCGGTCCCAACAATTGCCGGTTCCCATGCCAACGCTAGCTTCCCTGCGCGCCGCCATTCGCCGTCACACCATGTCCGATGAGGGCAAGGCGCTGCGCGCCCTTGTCGCCTCCGCAAAACTGTCTGAACAAAAGCGGGCGGCGATGTCGAAACGCGCTGTCGGGCTGATCGAAGCGGTGCGCGGCAACTCCGATCCTGGCCTGATGGAAGAGTTTCTGTCGGAATACGGCCTGTCGAGCAGCGAAGGCGTGGCGCTGATGTGTCTGGCCGAGGCGCTGCTGCGCGTGCCTGACGCGCAGACCGTTGACGAATTGATCCGCGACAAGATTGCGCCGCATGACTGGTCCGAACACGCAGGCGGCTCGTCTTCGATCTTCGTCAACGCTTCGACCTGGGCTTTGGCGCTGACCGGAAAGGTTCTGGAAGACAGCGACGGCGGCATTGAAGGCAAGCTGCGTGGCATGGTCCGCCGTCTTGGCGAGCCTGTTATCCGCCGCGCGGTTGCGGCTGCCATGCGCGAGATGGGCGAACAATTCGTGCTTGGCGAGACGATCGATGAGGCAGTGCGCCGCGGCAAATCGTATTCGCGCAAAGGTTATCTCTATTCATACGATATGCTGGGCGAGGCGGCCCGCACCGAGGCTGACGCCCTGCGCTATCACCGCGCCTATGCCGACGCGATCTCGGCGCTCAATTCCGGCTCGACCGGCACAAACATCCGCCAGAACCCCGGCATTTCGGTCAAGCTCTCGGCACTACACCCACGCTACGAGCAGGCGCAGCGCGACACGATGCTGCCGGTGATGGAACAGCGGCTGCGTTCGCTGTGCAAGGCGGCGCGCGCCGCCCGCATGGGGCTGAATATCGACGCCGAGGAGGCCGACCGGCTCGACTTGTCGCTCGATGTGATCGAGCGCGTGCTGGCAACGCCGGAACTGGCTGGATGGGACGGGTTTGGCGTGGTGGTGCAGGCTTACGGCCTGCGCGCACCCTATGTGCTGGACTGGCTCTACACGCTGGCCCAGCGTTACGACCGCCGCATCATGGTCCGCCTCGTCAAGGGTGCTTACTGGGACAGCGAGGTCAAGCGGGCGCAGACGCTCGGCCTGTCGGGCTATCCGGTGTTCACACGCAAGACCAATACGGACGTCTCCTACATCGCCTGCGCCAAAAAACTGTTGTCGATGACCGACCGCATCTACCCGCAATTTGCCACACATAACGCCCACACGGTGGCGGCGATCCTCGAAATGGCGGCCGACAAGAACGCGTTTGAGTTCCAGCGCCTGCATGGCATGGGCGATGCGCTGCACGAGACGGTGCGCGCCGCCGAGGGCACGCGCTGCCGCATCTACGCGCCGGTTGGCGCGCACACCGATCTGCTGGCCTATCTGGTGCGCCGGCTGCTCGAAAATGGCGCAAACTCGTCGTTTGTGCACCAGATCGTCGATGAAGAGGTCAGCGCCGAAACCATTGCGCGCGACCCGTTCGAGGTCGTGGCGACGCAAGGAGCTGCCGAAAATCCGCTCATTCCAAAACCTGCCGGCATTTTTGAGCCGGGCCGCCGCAACTCGATCGGCCATGACATCAACGATCCTGTGGTGCTCGCCGGCATCAACCAGGCGCGTGCCGCCTATGGCGGGCCGGGGCGCTGGACGGCTCGGGCCAGCGTTGGCGCAATGAAGCAGGGGCGCGAGATCAGGAACCCGGCACGGCCGGACGATCTGGTTGGCACCGTGTTCGAGGCCGGGCCAACGGCAGCAACCAAGGCGGTGGCGCTGGCCGTCAAGGCACAACCGGCATGGGCGGCAACGCCTGTGGCCGAGCGCGCCGAAATCCTGCGCCGCGCTGCCGATCAATATGAAAAGCACGCCGTCGAGTTCTATGCGCTGTGCACCCGCGAAGCCGGCAAGACGCTGGCTGACGGCATTGCCGAAGTGCGCGAGGCGGTCGATTTCCTCCGCTACTACGCAACCGAAGCGGCAAAGGCGGAGCAGGGCACATCACCGCGTGGCGTCATCGCCTGCATCTCGCCGTGGAACTTTCCGCTTGCCATCTTTACCGGCCAGGTCGCGGCTGCGCTCGCCACCGGCAATGCGGTCGTTGCAAAGCCTGCCGAACAGACGCCGCTGATCGCAGCGCGCGCCGTCGAACTGCTGCACCGCGCGGGTGTGCCGGCTGGTGCGCTTCACCTGCTGCCGGGCGACGGCCCATCCGTGGGCGCGCCGCTCACGGCCGACAAGCGCATTGCGGGCGTCTGCTTTACCGGGTCGACCGAAGTCGCGCGGCTGATCGAACGCCAATTGTCGGAAACCGCCGCACCTGACGCGATGCTGATCGCCGAGACCGGCGGCCTCAATGCGATGATCGTCGATTCCACCGCTCTGCCCGAACAGGCGGTGCGCGATGTGCTGGCGTCCGCCTTCCAGAGCGCCGGTCAACGCTGTTCGGCACTGCGCGTGCTCTATGTGCAGGACGATGTCGCGCCGAAGCTCATCCATATGCTTGAGGGCGCGATCAAGGAATTGAAGGTCGGCGACCCTTGGAACATCGAGTCAGATGTCGGCCCGGTGATCGACCGCGAAGCGTTTGACCAGATTTCGGCCTATGCCGACGGACGCAAGAAGAAGGGACAGGAGATCGCCCGCATCGCTGCGCCCGACGAAGGCCTGTTCGTCGCGCCGCAAATCGTGCGTATTGACGGCATTGCCGATGTGGAGCGCGAGATTTTTGGGCCTGTTCTGCATGTCGCGACCTATGAACCCGAAGCCATCGACAAGGTTATCGGCGATATCAACGGGCGCGGCTACGGCCTGACCTTTGGCCTGCACACCCGCATCGACGCGCGCGTCCAGCATGTCATCGATCGCATCCACGCCGGCAACATCTACATCAACCGCAACCAGATCGGCGCGGTCGTCGGCTCGCAGCCGTTTGGCGGCGAGGGGCTTTCCGGCACCGGCCCGAAGGCAGGCGGCCCGCATTATCTGCGCCGGTTCCGCAAATCGGCGGTGCCCGGCGGCTCTGCTGTCCAGGGCGAGGCGGCGTCGATGCCGCGGCGGTTTCCCGATGCAAAAGCCTGGGCGAAACGTTCAGACCGGATCGAGGCGCTGCGCAAGCATCTGCGGGGCAAGGCAGCGGAGGCAATCGCGGCGGCAGCGGCGCTTGATTACGGTTCCGTCGATCTTCCGGGTCCCACCGGCGAGTCCAACACATTGGCGCTCAATCCGCGCGGTCGCGTCCTTTGCCTGGGACCCGACGGCGACTCGCTGCTGGCCCAGGCCGTTCAGGCGCTTGCCGCCGGCAATTCGGTCATCGCCATCGCTCCGCGCGCAACCGCGACGCTGCAGCCGCTGCTGAAGACTGATTTGCCGATCGCGGCAGTCGACGGAACGCTGCTGTTTTCGGAACTTGCGTCAACCAATATCGACGTCGTCGCCTATTCCCGTGCTGGTGAAACTGCCCGCCAGATCCGCCAGGTCCTGGCCGAGCGCGACGGGCCGATCGTGCCGATCGTCACGGAAACAATCTACCCGGCGGCCTATGCACATGAACGCACGGTATGCGTCGATACGACTGCGGCAGGCGGAAATGCCAGCCTGCTGGCGGCTAGCTAGACCCTTTCAGGTTCAAATGGAAACGGTTCTGTTTCCTCGGTGGCGAGGCGAACCGCAAGGAAGGCGGCGAAGGACGGGCTGGTGGCCCGGCCAAGTCCGGCTGACGCAGCGGGTGCCCGCCAGCGGGAAACCCTTCGGGCCGGGCGGATTTGGGTCAAATCCGTCGGGCTTCGGACTTGGCCGGGCCACCAGCCCGTCCTTCGCCAAAGCCCTCGACCTTGGCCCAAATCCGCTCCGGCAGAACGATTCCATTTGAACCTGAAAGGGTCTAGAGGATTTTGAAAAAGCCCACGAGCCGGCGTTCAATCAAGCCGGATCGGCACCGTAAATTGCCAGCTTGAGCGGCCAGCACCGTCAGGAATTGCAGGGAAGGGCGCTGCACGCCTCACTGCTGCGACGGCTGCGCTATCAAGCGCGGCATTGCCGGAACTGCGCGCAACTGAAACGCCGCCAAGGCCGCCATTCGCCGTCACCGTGAATGCAATCACGACATCGCCTTTTGCCCGTGAGCGCAGGCTGCGCGGAATTCTGTTTGCCGCGCGGCTGACGCGGGCTCTCACCTTGCCGGGATAGTTGGAAACGGCTGCATTGCCGGCGGTGTTTGCCTTGCTCTTGCCTTTGCTTGCGCCAGCCGATTTGCCGGTCTTGCCGTCAGCGCTGCCCTTTCGGGTGGACGTATTGCCAGATCCATTCTGCCCGGCGGACCTTGTCTTGGCGGCGCGGCGTTCGGCAGCCTGTGCAGCGCGCTTTGCACGCGCGGCCTCGGCCTTCTTTTTCTGCTCGGCTGCAGCTTCTTGCTTGCGTTTCTCGGCCTGTTCTCTGCGGCGCTTGTCGGCCTCGGCCTTGCGCTCTTTCTCGCGCTGCTTTTCGGCCGCAAGTCTTTTTTGTTCGCGCGCCTCGGCCTCGTCCGGCTGCTGTGGCTTTTGCGCGACCGGCGGCTCCGTCTGCTTTTCCTGAACCTCTTCGACGGGTTGAACAGTTTCAACCTCTTCGACAATCTCAGGCACGTCGGTCGCAAGGATCGCAGGCGTTTCTGTTGCCGGGGCGGGGATTGCTGTGTCCTGAGGCGCTTCGGCCACGATATCAGGCTCTACAGGGACAACTGTGGCCTCTTCGACCGGCTGCACCATCTCTTCGGCCACCGGCTGCACAGTCTCAACCGCTTCTACCGCTTCGGCCTCGGTCATCTCGACCGGTTTTGGTTCGGTGATCGGAATGATTGTGACAGATGTCGCTTCATATTCCGCAGCCGCGCCGGACATGGCGGTGTCAACATTGCCGTCGCCAAGTTGCACTGCCGCCACTTCCTGACCGCCCGCAACCAGCACTTCCTGGTCGAAGCCGCCCATCAGGAACCATGCCGCAACTGCCACGTGCAGCGCGACCGATGTGACAAGAGCTGCCACCAGTTTGCGGGGGAGCGGCTTGGAGGCGCCATCAACTGTCTTCAGAGGCGTCACCGGCAGGTTGGCCAGCGTCGGGTCGGGCGAATGGATCCAATCAGGCTTGACCGGATCAGCATCAAACACTTTTCCGCGCCCCATCAGCGAGTTTGGCGGTTCGATGCGCAGCGCACGCCGGGCCGATGGCCGCAAGACTTGCGGCCTCGATACCGGGCTATGCTGGGGCAGCGTCAAGCTCAGCGCCCGAACTGGATGCCTGATGTGGAACGGGTGCGCAGGCTCTTGGCGCATGCGTCGGGTGCGGTGCCTGCGCCTTCGCAGGCGGTTGCGTCATTGATCAGCACCCGGCTCAGGTCGCCGCACTGGACGCCACTCAGGTCAAAGCGCGACACTTTGGTCTTGCCCGCCGGCAGGCCCTTGAAGTCCAGCACAGAGAGACGATCGACAACTCCCTGCTTGTTGAACAGCGCCATCTCGAAAGCTGCGCGGTCAATCGGGGTCGCCAGATTGTTGGCGACGACAAAGGTGAGCCTGCAGCCGCCCTGAGACGGCTGCGCGGCGTTCAGATCAAGTTCGATCAACGCCTCCGGCTGCTGGGCAAGGGCAGCGGGGACAACCAGAAGCATCGGCAAGACAGCCGCGATGCCGGCGAAGAGCGAAGCTGCCGTCTTGCGCATCGTCACCACCCGAACTGCTTGGTGAGCGCCAGCTTGAAGGTGCGGCCCTTGGCAACGTCGTTCTGGAGGAACTCCTTGTACTGGCGGTCGAAGATGTTATCGATGCCGAAATTGCCCTCCCAGCCCTTGAGCGGCCCGTCTTCCGGCTTCCACGACACGAACAGGTCGTGCACGTCAAAAGAGGAGGCGAAGCGGGTTGTGCGCCTATCGTGCGGCGGTGGTGAGTTGCGGTCGCGCAGCGGGTCGGTTGCACCCGCAACGAAGCGGGACCGCCAGCCAAAGCGCACGCCTTGCTCTGGCAGCTTGCCGCCTATTGTCAACGACAATTCGTGCGGCGCGATCGTCGACAGGTATTTGTCTCGTGCGTTCGTTGCGCGGTCATTGGTGCCGATCAGGTAGGAATAACCGGCATTGGCGAACACATAGTCTGAATCGTAAGCAGCCTCGACTTCAAAGCCGTAGATCGTGGCGCTGTTGATGTTCACGAAGCCAGGCATGTTGTTGTAGACCGGCGGACCGGGCGGTCCCGGCGGCGGACCGACAAGAGCCGGGTTGAGCGCGATCAGGTCTTTCACCTTGTTGTAGAAACCGGTGACTTTAATCTGGGCGCTGTCGCCGGACTGCACGAGGTCCATTCCGTTAAGCGCAAACCCGGCTTCGAAATTGTTGGATCGCTCCTTCCTCAAGTCGGGGCTCGGGTTGAACGTGCTGGACGAACTCGAGGTCGTGAACATTTCATCGAGTGTCGGGAAGCGCTCGGTGTGTGCAATCGAACCGAACACGGACACGGTGTCGTTGAATTTGTATTGCGCCGCGAGCTTTGGAGAGATCGCTGTGTCATCCGACGAGGGCATGGCGGTTCCGGTGTTTGGCGACAGTTCATGCCAGTCGAGGCGCACGCCCGGGATCAAAGTCAGGCGGTCGTCCCAGATGAATTCGTTTTGCACAAAGACGCCTGCCTTTACGTCCGACCCTTCCGGATGGAATGTGACCGGGAACAGTGCGCCGCTGTTGAAATAGCTGTTGGCGATGCGGGTCTGGTAGGCAAACTGCGCGCCTGCGGTCAGGAAGTTTTCCCAATTGTCGCCTCGCCATTCCGACGTGTTCTGCGCATTCAACTGCCAGGTTTTGTAGGCATAGTCCGAATCGCAAACGATCGCGTAATTGCCGGGACTGCAGAAAGCGCGCAGGTCGGCGTTGCGTTGGCTGTTGGACGTGTCCGAGTAAGATGCCTGGATCTTCAAATCCAGCATATCGTTGTCGGTGAACGGGTTTTCGTAGGAAACGATAGCCGTGTTGTCGACCACATACCTGTCGATGAGCCCGAATGTCGGGGAGAAGCTCGTCTGCGACAGATGCTGGCGGTCGAGGTTGGAATCGAACCGCTGATAGGACAGGCGCAGCGTGCCTTCGTCGCCGACCTTGAATGTGCCCTTTGCCAGACCCGACCACGCGCGGAAGTTCGTGCCAAGCAGCGGCGTTCCGTTGCCGGTCCTGAACACATCGGCAAAGCGATAATTTCCCGACAGCAGGAATTCGGCATTGTCGCCCATGCGCTGGGCAAGCGTCGAATTGAACAGCCAGCCATTGCCGTTTGAATCCCATGCTGTCTTCAGCCGCAACGCGCCGGTATCACCCTCGGCGATAAAGTCGGACGCATCCTTTGTGGTGAAGTTGACGACACCGCCGAGCGCGCCCGAGCCATAGAGTGTCGAGAACGCGGGGCCACGCAGCACTTCCACGCGTTTGTAGAGTTCGGGATCGGAGAAGAACGAGCCCATACGATACTGCTCGTAGAATTTTTGCACGCCGTCGACATTAACGATGATACGGCCACCGTCGCCGGTGTTTTCGGGCGCGCCGACGCCGCGGATGTTGAAGCTCTGGCCAAGCAGACGGTCCGAACCGGTGGCGTTCACGCCGGGAATGTTCTTGACGATCTCGTTGATCGTTTGTGGCTGTTCGTCATCAATTTCCTGCTGCTCAACAACCGTTACGGCGCTTGGCGTGTCGATGGCCACCTTTTCCTGGCCAGCGCCAAGAACAATGCGTTTCAGGCCGGTTGCGCGGCCCTGCTTCTGATCTTCGGTCGTTACCTGTTCGTCAGGTGCGGCATTCTCCGCTTCCTGCGCCCGGGCGATCATCGATCCCGCCAACACAAAAGCCGCAGTCCCGCACAGAAGTGCGCGTGCGCCTTGTCCTACCAACCCCATTTCCAGCTCCTAACGCCCGACGTCGCTGGCTTGCATTCGCTTGCTCGCGGTTTCAATCAGTTGCCCGAAATAATATGACTCGATTACTCCGGTATTGCGCTTCCTATTAAAGCTGATAATTACTGTCAAGAAATCAAACGCGACACGCCTGCTGTCTTTGGGGTTTCGCAGGGAGCAAGAGGGACCGATCATGAACGCACGCCCGACCTTCAATTATCCGGCCTACAGCCCGCGCAATACTGACTACCGCCGTCCGGAATTGCGTCCTCGGACGATTGCCGAATCGCAGCCTTCGCTCACGGTCGACAGCGTGTCGCTGTTCAACGGCACCAAGGAGATAGGCATCGAGCATCAAGGTGCGCTCTACCGTCTCAAGATCACCCGTCAGGGCAAGCTGATCCTCAACAAGTAAGCCGCCGGGCTTCAGATACAGGTGAAAAAGATGACATCAACCAGACCGACGCCAGCGGCGATCAGGCAGGCGCGAGCCGACAATCCGAAAATGCGCGAGCGCGATCTTGCCGGCCAGCTCGGAGTTTCTGAAGCTGAATTTGTTGCGGCCTGGGTCGGCGAGGGCGTACGGCGCATCGAACCGCGTGTCGGCGATTTTCTCACCAGCATGGAATCGCTTGGCGAGGTTATGGCGCTGACCCGCAATGAAAGCGCCGTGCACGAAAAGATCGGGGTCTATGACAAGGTCGTCACCGGCAAGCACGCAGCGATGGCGCTGGGTGAACAGATCGACCTGCGCATTTTCCCGCGTCATTGGGTGCACGGTTACGCCGTGGCGAAGACCGACAATGATGGCGTGGTGAAGCGTAGCCTGCAATTTTTCGACGCCAGCGGTGACGCCGTTCACAAGGTGCATTTGCGCGAAGCGTCAGATGTCAACGCCTATGAGGCGCTGGTGACAAAGCTGCTGCACCCTGAACAGGTGCAGACGGTTGATGTGGTTGCGCCAGTCGCGGTCATCACCAATTCGGACAGTGCAGTTGATGTCGAGACCCTGCGTGCGCGCTGGACGGCGATGACTGACGTGCATCAGTTCGTGCAAATACTGCGCGACCTGAAGATTTCGCGGCTGCAGTCGGCCCGGCTGGTCGGCGAAGATCATGCCTGGCCGGTCGACGGTTCGGCAGTATCCGCGATGATGCACGAAAGCGCCGGGGCCGGTATCCCGATCATGGCTTTTGTCGGCAGCCGCGGCTGCATCCAGATCCATTCCGGACCGATCGCCAAGATCGCGCCGATGGGCCCATGGCTCAACGTCATGGACCCGACCTTTCACCTGCATCTGAGGCTCGACCACATCGTCGAGGTATGGGCGGTGCGCAAGCCGGCAACCGAGGGACACGTCACCTCGCTCGAAGCCTATGACCGCAATGGCGAGCTCATCATTCAGTTTTTTGGCAAGCGCAAGGAAGGCTCGCACGAGCGTGACGACTGGCGTTCGCTGGTCGAGCGGTTGCCACGCGTGCCGCAGCCCAACGCTGCGTAGGGAATGTTCCGATGACCACCATCTTTGTCCCGACGCCACGCACCCGGCGCTTTGTCATGCTGGCGGCGACGCTTGGCCTGACGCTGGCGGCGCTGGTCGCACCTTCGCCGCATGCAAGGTCGCAGGATGCCGTGCCTGACATTTCGAAGACGGCAAAAATCGTTTCGATTGGCGGCTCGGTCACCGAGATCATCTATGCGCTCGGCGAAGAGGGGCGGCTTGTCGCCCGCGATTCGACCAGTACGTTTCCTGAACAGGCGACGGCGCTGCCAGACATCGGCTACATGCGCGCCATTTCGCCTGAAGGTGTGCTTGGCATCGGACCTGACGCCATTGTCACGCTTGAGGGCAGCGGCCCGCCCGAGGCGCTCGACGTGCTGAAAAAGGCGTCGATCCCTTTCGTCTTTGTGCCGGACCGTTTTGACGCACAAGGCCTGGTCGCCAAGATTGAGACCATTGGTGCGGCGCTTGGCGTTCGTGAAAAGGCGGCGGCGCTCTCGGCCAGCGTCAAATCCGACCTCGACAAGAGCCGGGCTCTGACTGCCAATGTTTCCGACCGCAAGCGTGTGCTGTTCATCTTGTCGCTGCAAGGCGGCAAGGTGCTGGCATCGGGCTCCGACACGGCAGCCAACGGCATCATCGCCATGGCTGGCGGCGCAAATGCCATTGATCAGTTCTCTGGCTACAAGCCGCTCACCGACGAGGCGATCATTACCGCTCAGCCTGATCTTATTCTCATGATGGACCGGGGCGGCGATCATTCGGCTGCCAACGCCGACATGGCGGCGCATCCAGCCTTGTCGCAGACGCCTGCCGTCAAATCAGGCGCTATCGTTCGGATGGACGGCGCTTACCTGCTAGGCTTTGGCCCGCGCACAGCTGCTGCGGCGCGTGATCTGGCCAAGGCGCTCTACGGCGACACAATCGTCAACTGATTGATGTTGCAGCGCATGACGCCAGAGGCGGCTTCCAGCCGCACCCAGCAGTTGGACGGGGACCGTAGCCGCCGTGCGCGGCTGGCAATCTTTTTCCTCGCCATAGGCCTCGCGGCTGCCTTTTTGTTCAGTCTCGCGTCCGGCGCATCCGACGCTTCAATGCTCGCCGTTGCATCAGACTTGCTTGGCCTCGGCGGCGAAAACGCCCTCAGCGTCCGAGACAGCATCATTGTGGTGGACGTCCGCCTGCCGCGCGCCGTTCTCGGCATCTTGATTGGTGCGGCGCTCGCCGTTTCGGGCGCGGTGATGCAGGGCCTGTTCCGCAACCCGCTGGCAGACCCAGGTCTGGTTGGCGTGTCGGCTGGCGCCAGCCTCGGCGCAATCTCGGTAATTGTTCTCGGCGCCACCAGTCTCGCACCCATTGTCGGGTTTCTCGGCATCTACACCCTGCCAGCCGCAGCGTTCATTGGCGGTCTTGTCTCGACGCTTGTGCTCTATGGCGTCGCGACAAGGCGCGGGCAGACTTCTGTCGCCACGATGCTGCTGGCAGGCATTGCGCTTGGCGCAATGGCCAACGCCTTTTCCGGGCTTCTGGTCTATCTGGCCGACGACCGGCAATTGCGCGACCTGACATTCTGGGGTCTCGGCTCGCTCGCCGGCGCGACCTGGGCAAAAATTGCCGCTGCTGGTCCAATCATCGTCATCGGCCTCGCCACTGCGCCCTTCATCGCGCGCGGCCTGAACGGTCTGGCGCTCGGAGAGGCTACGGCGGGTCATCTGGGCATCCCGGTGCAACGGGTCAAATCCGTCGCCATCGTGGCGGTCGCCGCCACGGTTGGCGCGTCGGTGGCGGTTTCAGGCGGCATCGGCTTTGTCGGCATTGTGGTGCCGCATCTGCTGCGCCTGCTCATAGGCCCGGACAATCGCTACCTCTTGCCAGCTTCGGCGCTGCTTGGCGGCTGCCTGCTGCTGCTCGCCGATTCGGTTGCGCGCACGATCGTTGCGCCGGCTGAACTGCCCATCGGTATCGTTACGGCGGCAGTCGGCGCGCCGTTCTTCCTCTGGATATTGCTGCGCCGCCGGGGAGTGCTCGACCTGTGACCACACTATCGGCCATCGAATTGCGCGACGTCGGGGTGCGCATCGGTCACAAGCAAATCGTCTCCGGCGTCAATCTTGTTGCGCCTGCGGGCCAGCTCACGGCCATCGTCGGCCCAAACGGGTCAGGCAAGAGCACCTTGCTCAAGGCGATTGCCGGAGAATGGGACCATAGCGGCCTGATCTCGATTGCAGGCAGGGACATGGCTGCGCTGCGCCCCTGGGAACTGGCTGGCCTGCGTGCTGTGCTGCCACAGGCAGCAACACTGTCTTTTCCCTTCACCGTTTTGGAGGTCGTGCGTCTGGGGCTTACAGGCGGCCGATCCGGCCTGACGGGTGCGGCGCTCGACATGTTGCCGTTCGAAGCCTTGGAGCGGGTTGATCTCGCCGGCTTTTCCGGCCGTTTCTATCAGGAACTGTCTGGCGGCGAACAGCAGCGGGTGCAGCTTGCCCGGGTGCTTTGTCAGATCTGGACGCCTGTGCTCGACGGGCAGGCGCGCTATCTGCTGCTCGACGAGCCTGTTTCCAGCCTCGACATCAAACATCAGCTGGGCATCATGAGCATCGCGCGTGAATTTGCCGATGCCGGTGGCGGTGTCATTGCCATCATGCACGATCTCAACCTGACAGCGATGTTTGCCGACAAGATTGCGATGATGCATCGCGGGAGGCTCGAATTTGACGGCAGCCCGGCCGCAGTGCTGACCGACAACAAGGTCAGCCAGGTCTTTGAATGCGATCTGAGGGTAGGGGTTACACCGCGCGCCGGTTCGCCATTCGTGCTGCCGCAGTCGACCTTGCTCAGTTAGTGGTGGCCGCCACCTTTTCGTCGCTGATCTGCAACAGGAAGCGCAGATCGGTGCGGTTCTTGGCCAGATCGGCAATCGTGTAGCTTTCGAGCACTTCGAAGAACGCACCAAGCGCCTTGCGCAATGCCGAGTTCAGCGCGCAGGAATCGATCAGGGGGCATTCGGTGGCGTCATTGTCAAAACACTCGGCCATCGAAAAGCTGTCCTCAGTCACCCGAACAACGTCAAACAGCGTGATCTCCGCCGCAGGGCGGCCGAGCCTAACGCCGCCATTGCGGCCGCGCACCGTCTCGATCAGCTTTGCCTCGACCAGCGGCTGCAGGATCTTGAACAGAAACAGCTCCGAAACTGAATAGGCCGCGGCAATCTCTGGAATACGCGACAGCCGGCCATCATTGGCGGCACAATACATCAGAATGCGTGCGGCATAATTGGTCTGGCGAGTCAGGCGCATGGATCGCAATCTCCGGTTCGGTATTGTTATGCGACGCTTTTTGGAATTATTCCAGACTGGAAATATAAAATATGACTGCCGTGTTCAACTTATGTCAGCGGCCCCATGCAAGATGGGAAGAGTGCAAACTAAAAAAGATGGAGAGAGGGCTATCAGTTTACCCTACGTCGCCTTGCCTTTCATTTGCATCATGCGATTAATGTGACAGATGGCCAAAAAGCGCCTCGGAGGAACTATCTACATGGCTGACGGCCAGACAATCGAATACATCCCGACACCGCCCAAGAAACCGATCGTTGGCAACATGTTGTCGGTCGATTCCGACGCTCCGCTGCAAAGTCTAATGCAGTTGACGCGCGAGTTGGGACCTATTTTCCGGCTCGACATGATGGGAACGCCACTTGTTGTGGTTTCCGGCGCCAAGCTGGTCGAGGAAATCTGCGACGAAAGCCGCTTCGACAAGGCAGTGCGCGGCTCGCTGCGGCGCATCCGCGGTGTCGCTGGCGACGGACTGTTCACCGCCGACACCAAGGAAGACAACTGGCACAAGGCGCACAATATCCTGCTGCCGACGTTTGCCCAGCGCGCGATGACCGGCTACCTGCCGCTGATGTATGACATCGGCAGCCAGCTCTGCCAGAAGTGGGAGCGTCTGAACGCCGAAGACGAAGTCGACGTCGTGCATGACATGACGGCGCTGGCGCTTGACACGATCGGCGTCTGCGGTTTCGACTACCGGTTCAATTCGTTCTACCGCCGCGACTACCACCCCTTCATTGACGCGCTGACGCGGACGCTCGAAACCTGCATGGTGCAGCGCGGCCTGCCGTTCGAAAAGGTCGTGCTGCGCAAACGTCTCGACCAGATGGCCGACGATGTCGCTTTCATGTCGAAGCTTGTCGACGACATCATCCGCGAGCGCCGCAGGGGCGGTGGCGATCAGGCCCAGAAGGATCTGCTCAACTTCATGCTGGCCGGGGTCGACAAGGTCACCGGCGACAGCCTGTCGGACGAGAACATCCGCTACCAGATCATCACCTTCCTGATTGCAGGTCACGAGACCACATCGGGCCTGATGAGCTTCACGCTCTATTTCCTGGTCAACAATCCGGACGTTCTGGAAAAAGCTTACGAGGAAGTCGACCGGGTGTTTGGCAATGATCTGTCGATCATGCCGACTGCCAACCAGGTCAACCAGCTGACCTATGTACAGCAGGTTCTCAACGAGTCGTTGCGACTCTATCCGACTGCGCCGGCGCTTGGTCTCTATCCGTACAAGGACGAGATCATCGGGGGCAAATACAAACTGAAGAAGAACACGTTTGTCACGCTTCTGACCCTGATGCTGCACCGCGACGCATCGGTCTGGGGCCCGGAGCCGGAAAAGTTCAATCCCGAAAACTTCTCCCGCGAAGCCGAGCGCGAGCGCCCGGTCAACGCATTCAAGCCCTGGGGCAACGGTCAGCGCGCCTGTATCGGCCGACAGTTCGCCATGCAGGAAGCAACGCTTGTCATGGGCATGCTGCTGCAGCGCTTCCAGTTCATCGACCACAAGAACTACAAGCTGAAGCTCAAGGAATCGCTGTCGATCAAGCCGGACGGGTTTACCCTCAAGGTCAAGGAACGTCCGGGCCGGGTTCGCTCGGTTGTTGTTCCGGGCGCCGCGCCGAAGGAAGCGGAGGCTGTCCAGGCCAAGGTCGCCAAGCGGCCCAAGCACGGCACCAAGGCAACCGTCCTGTTCGGCTCAAATCTGGGCACAACGGAAGAACTGGCGCGCGAAATCGCCAATTCCGCCGAGATCAACGGTTTTGACGTGACCTTTGGCGAACTCGACATGCTCGGCGGGTCGCTGCCGCGCTCGGGCGCAGTCATCATCGCCAGCGCCTCCTACAATGGCGCACCGCCGGACAATGCGGCGCAGTTCGTCAAATGGCTGCATGACGCCAAGCCGGGCGACGCCGAAGGCGTCAACTTTCTCGTTTTCGGTTGCGGCAATCGCGACTGGGCGTCGACCTATCAGGCGCAGCCGCGAATGATCGACGAACGCCTTGAGGCGCTTGGTGGCCGCCGGCTGGTGCCGCGCGGCGAGGGCGATGCGCGCGAGGATCTCGACGGCCAATTCCAGGACTGGTTCAAGGATCTTTGGCCTCAGATTGGCAAGGCGCTTGATCTCGATGTCGATTTCTCAAGCCAGCTTGATGCCGAGCCGCTCTACGAAATGGAAGTCATCTCGGATGCGGCCACCAATCCGGCGATCACCCAAACCGGCGCAAAACCAGTGACGATCCGCGCCAACAATGAGTTGCAGAACGTCAAGAAGTCTGGCCGTTCGACCCGTCACATCGAAGTCGCTCTGGCCAAGGGCATGGGCTACAAGCCCGGCGACCATCTCTGCATTGTAGCGCGCAACCGGCTGGATCTGGTCGAGCGTGTCGAGCGCCGTTTCGGATTCTCACAGGGTGCACGTATCCGGCTGAAAACCACCAGTGGCCGTACCGCGCCGTTCCCGATCGAGGGACCGGTCAGTGTGCGCCGCATTCTGACCGACTACCTCGAACTGCAAGCCACAGCGACCCGCAAGCAGGTGCAGGCAATGGCGGCGGCAACGCGTTGCCCGATGACCAAGCCAAAGCTTGAGGCGCTCGGGGCCGATACGGCAGATGGCAAGGACCTCTACAAATCTGAAGTGTTCGCCAAGCGCCGCTCGGTGCTTGATTTACTTGAGGAGAATCCGGCCTGCGAGCTGACCTTTGCGTCCTATCTCGAAATGTTGCCGGTCATGGCGCCGCGCTACTATTCGATCTCGTCGTCGCCAAATGTCATGTCGGGCGAATGCTCAGTCACGGTTGGCATCGTTGAAGGCCCGGCGCGCTCGGGTAATGGCGACTACAAGGGCGTCTGCTCGACCTATCTGGCCGACAAGAGTGATGGCGAGACCGTCTTTGCCTCGATCAAGGAGACCAAGGCCGGTTTCCGTCTGCCTGATGATCCGTCCACACCGATCATCATGGTTGGCCCAGGCACCGGTCTGGCACCATTCCGCGCCTTCCTGCAGGAGCGGGTGATGCAGAAAGCCGCTGGTGCGACACTCGGTCCAGCCCTGTTGTTCTTTGGCTGCCGCAACCCGGACGAGGACTACATTTATCGCGATGAACTCGAGGCGATGGAGAAGGAAGGCATTGTCGATCTGAACGTTGCCTTCTCGCGCCCCGCCAAGGGCGACAAGACCTATGTCCAGGACCTGATCCGCAAGGAGAGCAAGAAGGTCTGGGAACTGATCGAGGGCGGCGCGAAGATATTTGTCTGTGGCGATGGCAGCCGGATGGAACCCGATGTCAAGCGGACGCTGGTCAGGATCCACTCCGAAGAAACCGATTCGGATGTCGAAACCTCGGAGGCCTGGCTCGACCAGCTCGGCAAATCTGACCGCTACGTTCTCGACGTTTGGGCAGGCAGCTAGGCTTGTCCGAAAAAGGCGGCAAAATGCCTGAAAACGCCGCAACTTAACCTTATCAGGCTCTAATTGCCGCCTGTTTCGGGCGGCAATGATTTGTCACTTGCAATTCATTGTGCGCTGCACAATATGAGTCTCGCAAGAAGTCGCAAACTCGCGGGAGGAAAACCACGAGGACTACGACATGGACCTGAATGAGAAGAATTCCGGCCCTGGTGGCCACATAAGACAGCTCAGACCCTCCGATCTCGCGAGCTTTCGCGAGCATCTTCTCAGACTCACACCTGAAAGCCGCCGCGATCGCTTCAATGGCGTGACCGACGACGTGTTTCTGGCGTCCTATGCGGCGCGCTCCTTCTCTGAAGGCGCGACCGTCATCGGCTATGTGAAGGACGGCGAAGTGAAGGGCGCGGCAGAACTGCATGAGCGGCCGGATCTTGATCCGCCAACTGCCGAAATCGCGTTTTCCGTCGAGGACGGTCTCCAGAATCAGGGTATTGGCAGCGCGCTGTTTCAGCGGCTGATCGGCCATGCACTGGCGATGGGCTACCAGCATCTGCGCGTCACGACCCACCCGCACAACGAGGCGATGAAGGCGTTGGCGCGAAAGTTCAACGCCAAGCTTCACTTTGAAGATGGCGAGACGGTCGGAAATATCGATCTGACCGGGGTGAAACTGTCGTTTGAGGCGCAATTGCCCGACGGTGCTCTTCTGCGCGCGACGATCTAGGTCGTAGTGACAAATTAACGCTTGGCTGCGTTGGCGACCAAAATTGGTCGTGAACAGGAGAAAAGCGCAAGGCGGTGTTGACCACCGTCGAGCATTTTCAACGCATTCACGGACGATTTTGGTCCAACCCCGAAGGGGCCGCGCGCAAATCCATCATTCCGGCGTCGCTCGTCGTCGAATATGCGCTGCATGTCCGTCCTCCTCGCTCCTGGGACTGACGGATTTTCGCTGCGGCGCAGACAAACGTTAA